>JAEEGH010000774.1_pt1 | contig 100066 bp, 83 predicted proteins | sample 9134181 | NCBI WGS metagenome assembly JAEEGH01 (sample SAMN16246544, study PRJNA631951) | gut metagenome | biome: gut microbiome; feature: rumen; material: DP-attached | host: Bos | place: Iran: Karaj | collected 2018-10
CTGTTCATCCTTGAAGTTGTAGAAAACGCCCTTTTCATTTTCTTTGATGCCGTTTTCCATATTGCCAAGGGTAGTACGGGTTGCAACTACATTGGAATTGTAGCCGTTCTGCATTTTTGCAAACTGAACCGGAATAAGGCGGTTTGCAGGGAGACAGTAGCCGGTGGCCATGTTGTAGATTGGTTCGGCTTTGATGTTTCCTGTTGAATCAGGAAGGAATGGTGCCTTGTTTTCTTCGAGGCCCTGTTTCATCACTTTTGCATTGTGACGTGGAATCCAGTATCCGTTAAATTCCTGTTTAGATACCGGATTTTCGAGTGGATTTGTGTTTTCCATAAAAACTCCTTTGTTGTAGATTCAAAAGTTGCTTAGCTGGGAGTCTAAACGCTGTTGAAATTAAGATATATACATTTATAAAATAATAAATGTACTAACATAAATATAATACAAGTGTGAGAGAAAATCAATATTTCTATCTATACATTTTGAATAAAAATAATATATAATTAGAAAATATGAGACAGGATTTGCTAGTTTTTGTACCTCAGGAAGGCGGAAAATCGTCTTCGGTCTCGTATTCAATGTATGCCTGCGGAGTAAAGAAGGAAAAGCCAGAATTTTCAGCCGACGGAAAATCGTTGTGCTTTAAGTTTGACGGAAATTGTGTTGCAGTTCTCTTTTATTACTTCAGCGGATTTAAAAGGGCGTATGTTGTGACCGGATGGGATGCTTTAGCTTCTGAAATGAAGAGTGCACTCCCCGGGGTAGAAGGCGACTTGTTTGTTCTCTTTGCTGCAACAGGAAGAGATTTCAGATCGCTGGAATATGTAATTCATTTTTTAACGAAATATAACGAAGAGATGGCGTTCAAGCTTCCGCTTTCCTTCTGGTTCAGACTTTGTGCTCTGATTCAGGGAAGAAAGGCAAAACGAAGCTCCATACTTCATCATCTTCATACGACAAAAGAGGCTTTGGATTTTTATGACAGACAAAATGACACATGCGCAGAAGTTTCTGCTTCCAAAAAAGACTTTGCCAGAATGGCAGCCGGATATTACAAGCCTTGCTACGATTACTTATGTGCGTGTGATTCCGGAATTGGTGGAGAAGAGTAGTCGGGAACTTTTGGATGAAGTTTTGAAGGAAGTATCGTCCTTTAGGGCAGGCAGATACAGGAAAGACAGATTTGGAGTTACACTCCAGAATAGTCGAAGTCTTTAGATGTATTCAATTGGTAGGGCAACAACATCATCACTTAAATATGATGCCTTATCACACTGACATATAATACACCCCTGTCCTACGGAAATGCCGGCAAGTTTCGATAGAACTGGAAAATGTTTTGCCATTTCAATTCCTGGGCGGGCTGATTTTTTTATTTCAATAGGATAAAGGGTATTATCTTTTTCTATGATTAAATCTATTTCTCTTTTGTCCTTGTCCCGGTAAAAATATATTTTTTCAGTTTCATGCCCGGCATTGTAATATGATTTGATTATTTCGCTGACAACGAAGTTTTCAAAAAGTCCGCCAGCCATAGCTCCATTCATTGCGACTTGAGCAGAAGTCCATCCAACAAGGAAGCAAACTAAGCCTGTATCCATGAAGTATATTTTTGGTGTTTTTATGGCCCTGTTTGAAACATTCTTTTCATAAGGCTGTAAAAGTCTTATTACGCCGGAAGATTCCAATATGCTTGTCCATTCAGCGATAGTTTTACTTGTAACACCCACATCGCGCGCAATGCTTTCTGCATTAAAGAGCTCTCCAACACGAGCTGCTATGCATTGCATGAAATTGTGGAATTTAACAAGATTTTTTGTTGTAATAATATCAGCTACATCCCGGTCAAGATAAGTTCTGATATATGATCTGTAAAATGGTTCCCATTCGATTGAATCATCAGCTAATTCAGGCATGCTTCCTCGCCAGATATGATTCCATAAGTTATCGTATGGAATTATTGATTTTTTTCGTCTTTCAACATAGTCCGCAGTAGGAAGAAATTCTGTATTAAAATCAATGCTGAATTTTTCCCGAAGTGAAAGAGACGCCATATTGATAATGCAGACTCGTCCAGCCAGCGAGTCAGCAGCTTTGCTCAGCAACTTGTAACTTTGTGAGCCTGTAAGAATAATTTGCCCTTTTTCTTTTGAATTGTCGGCAAGGAGTTTTATCTGAAGAAATAAATCGGGAGCACGTTGAACTTCATCAATTATGACAGGGAGAGGGTGATTCTTAAAAAATAGAGCAGTGTCATTTTGGGCTAAGGAAAGCTCGGTAAATTCATCGAGAGTCACATATTCATATTCAGGAAGCAGTTTTTCTTTTAGTAATGTTGATTTTCCAACCTGACGAGAACCAGTAATTAGAAGAACTCGAAATTGATTTTTCATTCTGCTTACATATGGCAGTATATGACGATTGATATACATATAGTCCCCCGAAACATATTCGACTAATTTGAAGTATAACTCCAAATTAGTCGAAAGTCAATGATTCTAAAGCACGAATAATTCCAAGGTCATTAAACTAAATCCACCTACGTTTCCGGGAGGCGATACAACATAAATCTTTATATTTCGCATGGTGTACAAGATATTTTTAATGGCCTAACAAATAATAAATTATGTTTTCTGTTTGGTCATAAACCAGAATACTGGAATACAGAAAATGGACTTTTTAGGGATAAGCTGATACAGGTTGAAATGTTTGCTCATTTTTCGGCAGCAAGAGGTAAACCTTAGAAAATATAAGGATTCAAAGGCTGCTTATGACGCAGTTTTTGAATATATTGAATCCTGGTATAACCGCAAGCGTATTCATTCAAGTCTGAATTACAGAACACCGGAAGCTGTCCAATCAGAATGTGAAAAACTTGCAGCTTAAACTAGCATTTTTTGTGTCTATTATATTGACTTAGGTCCCCGTCCTTATATCCTTTAATTATTCTTTATGCCTCTTCCCTTGAAAATTCACCCTATAAGTGATAAATTCATTTACTACTCACATAATCAGAGGTACGTGATGGAACTTTCAAATGTCAGCTTTACTCAGGCTGTAACTCCTGTCCGCATCGGTATCGATGTCGGTTCAACAACAGTAAAAGTAGTTTGTCTTGATGAAAATGACAAAATGCTTTACGGCGATTATCAGAGACACAGGGCTGATATCCGCAACACAATCATAACTGTTGTTTCAAAGGCTCTTGATGAAGTTGAAAAGCAGCTTCCGCTCGGAAATAAGCATACTGTTTCTGTAAAGGTTACCGGTTCAGGCGGTCTTTCAGTTTCTCAGTGGCTTGATATTCCTTTTATTCAGGAAGTAGTTGCGGCAACAACTGCCGTTAAAAAAATAATTCCTCAGACAGATGTTGTAATTGAGCTTGGCGGTGAAGATGCCAAGATTACATATTTTACAGGTGGCGTTGAACAGCGCATGAACGGAACCTGTGCCGGCGGTACCGGTGCCTTCATCGATCAGATGGCAGCCCTGCTTGAAACAGACGCTCCAGGCCTGAATAAACTTGCTGCAGGCTACGAAACAATCTATCCGATTGCTGCCCGCTGCGGTGTATTCGCAAAGACTGACGTTCAGCCGCTCATCAACGAAGGTGCGCGCCGTGAAGATATTGCCGCTTCAATTTTCCAGGCAGTTGTAAACCAGACAATTTCTGGTCTTGCCTGCGGTAAACCTATCCGCGGAAATGTTGCCTTCCTCGGCGGTCCGCTTCACTTCCTTGACCAGCTCCGCCAGCGCTTTATTGAAACATTAAAGCTTACTCCGGAAGAAACAATCGTTCCTGAAGATTCACAGCTTTTTGTTGCGGCAGGTTCGGCATATTCTGCAGAGAAAAAACTTTCCTGCGTAGGAAACGAAAATCCAAAACCTTTCCTTACAATAAAAGAATTCCGTGACAGCCTTAAAAACCTTGAGGGAGCAGAACTTAACGAAGTTCAGCGCCTTGAACCTCTTTTCAAGGATGAAGAAGATCTCCGTATTTTCCGTGAACGCCATGCAAAAGACAAGGCAAAGCGCGGAGATTTAAATAGTGCACATGGACCTCTTTTCCTTGGTCTCGATGCAGGTTCAACAACAACAAAAGCTGTTCTTATCAATAAAGAAGGTGAGATTCTCTGGGACTTCTATGATGTAAACGCAGGAAACCCTGTAGACCTTGCCGTAAAAGTATTAAAGACTTTATATTCAATCCTTCCTAAAGACTGTTATATTGCCCGCTCTGTTTCAACAGGTTACGGTGAAGCCCTTTTCCAGGCAGCGCTCGGTGTTGATGCAGGTGAAGTAGAAACAATTACACACTACCGTGCCGCAGAATTCTTTGTTCCTGGCGTTGAGTTCCTTCTCGATATCGGCGGTCAGGACATGAAGTGTCTTCAGATGAAGGACGGAGCCATTACTTCAATTCAGCTCAACGAAGCCTGCTCAGCCGGCTGTGGTTCCTTCCTTGCAAACTTTGCAAATTCAATGAACCTGGATATCGTTGAATTCTCTAAAAAAGCCCTTCTTGCCAAAAAGCCTGTAGACCTCGGTTCACGCTGTACTGTATTCATGAACAGCCGTGTAAAACAGGCTCAGAAAGAAGGTGCAACAATTGATGATATTTCAGCAGGTCTTTCTTATTCAGTAATCAAGAATGCCCTCTTTAAGGTAATCAAACTCCGCCGCGCTTCTGAAATCGGTAAGAAAGTAGTTGTACAGGGCGGTACTTTCTATAACGATGCCGTTCTCCGTGCTTTCGAAAAAATTTCAGGCGTAGACGTATTCCGTCCTGATGTTGCAGGCCTCATGGGTGCCTACGGTTCAGCTTTAATCGCTTACGACCAGTGGTGTGACCTTACGGCTCCAAAACCGGGCCAGGAAAAAGGCTGGATTCCGCCGAAGGTTGTTTCAAACATTGCAACACTCGAACAGCTTGAATCTTTCAAGGTTTCTCTTGAACTTACACGCTGCGGCGGCTGTCAGAACAACTGTCTTCTTACAATCAATACCTTTACTGCAGGCGGTGAAAAACGCCAGTTCATTACAGGTAACCGCTGTGAAAAAGGTCTTGAACGCCATAAGCTTGAAGATACAAAAACAGTTGACGGTTCAAACAAAGCAAATACAGGCATTGAAGAAAGTTCAATTGAACTTCCAAACCTCTTTGACTGGAAGTACAAGAGACTCTTCAATCATTATGTTCCGTTAAAACCTGAAGATGCTCCGATGGGAAGCGTAGGTATTCCTCGCGTCCTCAATATGTATGAAAACTATCCGCTCTGGTTTACAGTTTTCACAAAACTCGGCTTCCAGGTAAAATTAAGTCCGCGCTCAAGCCGCATGATTTACGAAAGGGGCATCGATTCAATTCCTTCAGAATCAGTATGTTATCCTGCAAAAATCAGCCACGGCCATATAGAATCCCTGCTTAAGATGGGCTGTAAGTTCATCTTCTATCCTTGTATTCCATACGAAAAGCAGGAAGATTCAGGCGCAGGAAACCATTACAACTGTCCTGTTGTAACTTCTTATCCTGAAGTTTTAAAGCACAACCTCGACAATGTAATTAATTCAAAAGACCTTCTCTTCTTAAATCCGTTCCTTCCGATTTATGACAAAATCCGCCTTAAGGAACGCTTCTATGAAGAAATTCATAAATATTATCCGACTTTAACTGAAAAACAGGTTTACGATGCAGTTGATGCAGGCTGGGCAGAACAGGAACAGTTCAAGAAGGATACTGAAGCTGCCGCTGAAGAAGCTCTGGAACAGCTCGTTGTTTCAGGCGGTAACGGTATTGTTCTTGCAGGCCGTCCTTATCACCTTGATCCGGAAATTAACCACGGTATTCCTGAAATGATTCACGGTCTGGGACTTGCCGTATTCACTGAAGATTCTGTTGCTCATCTTGGTTCTATTGAACGCCCGCTCCGCATTGTTGACCAGTGGGTATATCATAACCGTCTTTACCGCGCTGCAAGTTTTGTAACAGGTATGCCTAATCTTGAACTTGTTCAGCTTACATCATTCGGCTGCGGTCTAGATGCCGTAACTGCAGACCAGGTTGATGAAATCATGAAGGCTAAGAGCCGCATGTATACACTCATCAAGATTGACGAAGGTTCAAACCTTGGTGCCGTTCGTATCCGTATTCGTTCCCTTATTGCCGCAGTTAAGGCACGCCAGAGAGCCCGCAGAAAGGTGACAGTAAAGTCTTCTGCATACAAGAGGGTTGTATTCACCGAAAAAATGAAGGAAGAATACACAGTTCTCTGTCCGCAGATGTCTCCTATTCACATGAGGCTGCTCGAAGCTGCTTTCAGATACGCAGGTTATAAACTTGTTGTTCTTGATGCAGTTGACCCTAAAGCTGTTGACGCAGGTCTTAAATATGTAAACAACGATGCCTGCTATCCGTCAATTCTTGTTGCCGGTCAGATGATGCATGCCCTTGAAAGCGGAAAATATGACATTAACAAGACAGCCCTCCTTATTACTCAGACAGGCGGCGGCTGCCGTGCTACAAACTATATCGGCTTTATCCGCCGTGCATTAAACGATGCAGGCTGGGGACAGGTTCCGGTTATTTCACTTAATACAGTCGGCCTTGAAAAGAATCCGGGCTTCAAGTTTACTCTGTCTCTTGTACACCGCTCAATGATGGCTGCCTTTATCGGTGACCTTCTGATGCGCGTTCTTTACAGGGTACGTCCGTACGAAGCAGTTCCTGGAAGTGCAAATGCGCTCTATGAAAAATGGAATGCAAAGGTATGTAAACAGCTCAAGTCTCTTTCAATCCTCGGATACCACAGAATGATCCGCGGCATTGTAAAGGATTTTGACAGACTCCCGATTCTCCCTGTTAAAAAGGCCCGTGTCGGAGTTGTAGGTGAAATCCTGGTTAAGTTCCACCCGACTGCAAACAACGACCTTGTAAATGTAATCGAAAAAGAAGGCGCTGAATGTGTAATGCCTGACCTTATGGACTTTGTTTATTACACAATGGCAGACGGCCGCTTCCGTGTAGAAGAACTTGCCTTCCCTAAACAGGAAGAAAAAACAGGAAGATTTATCATTAAACTCCTTAACTTCTACAGACACTATATCAACAAGTGCTTAAAGAAGAGCCGCCGCTTTACAACTCCTACTGATATCTGGGAGATGATGAAGTCTGTTGACGGCATCTGTCAGGTTGGAAATATCTCTGGTGAAGGCTGGTTCTTAACTGCAGAAATGGTAGAACTCATTCACTCAGGCGCTCCTTCAGTTGCCTGTGTTCAGCCTTTCGGCTGTCTTCCTAACCACATTACCGGTAAGGGTATGATTAAGGAATTGAGAAGACATTTCCCTGAAGCAAATATCAGCGCAATTGACTATGACCCTGGTGCTTCAGAAGTAAACCAGCTCAACCGCGTTAAACTGCTGCTTTCAAATGCTCCGATCGGTAAAAACCCTGACGAGATGAAAAACGGAAAAATCTGGACTAAAAAAGGTCCGGTAGATCCTGTAATTCAGTATGCAAGCGGCGGCGGTCAGTTCGTTGATGATGACCCTGTAGATGCAAAAAATCTGATTCCTGCAACTACAGCTGAATAACCGATAAAAACAGTCTGGAGATTTTGTACTTAATCTTGTACAGGATTTTCAGGCTTTTTTTTTTATGTGCAGCCTGCTGTTTGTTACACTGTAACTATTTGCAGATTTGTGTTATTTTTATATTAATGAAAAAGTTATCCGTTTTTGTATCAATTCTGACTCTGGCGCTTTCCTTTGTTTCTGCAGATTTTAACCGCCTGAGTATTCCTGACTCTACAGAAATCCGTAAGGCCGCTGCAGAAAGCTGGTTTTATGATGACCTTACTGACCTCAGGGAAAAGCATAAGGAACTGCGCAAAAACGCACTGGGGCAGGAATTTCAGATACGCATGGAAGAAACTGATGATTCGTTTGCCGTTGTAATAGCACCCCAGATGAAAATGGAAATGGATCTTTTTACAGAAAACGGTACAGAACGCCGTGTTGTTGACGAGTATCCTGGAGATGCCTGCGGTTCATGGCTTTTAATCAGAAATTCAGTAACAGGAAAACCTGAAAAAATCCGTATTTTCTTTTCAAATAACAGTGAAATCTATGTTCAGTTCAGTCCGCTGGGGACAAAGACTGTTGCAGATTATGTTGTTGCGGGGCTTTATGCCAGCCGTGCCGTTCCGGTCGGTATTCCTTTTGAGCAGCTTTATACTGCTTCAATCCAGCAGATTCTTCTTTCAACAGAAAATATCCTTCCGTGGAAGTATGCGGATACTAGAAAAGGTCAGTTCGCGTCAAAGCTTCAGATGATAGGTGTTATCCGTAAGAACTTAAAGCGCATTGTCTATATGCCGGACAGCATGTATGACGAGGACGGAAAACCAGTCTATATTTCAACAGGAAAGCCAAGGGATTCTGAAGTGTCCGTTCAGATAGAAAATCCCCTCACTTTAGATCAGGCAGGATTCTTAAAATGGATAGTAGACGGACTTGTTTATCCTGTTGCAGGAAGCCGCCTTTACAGAAATCCCCTGATTGTACGCACGGTAGAATACAATGAGCTTGGCCTTAAAGGCGTTTTAAGCCGTACTCAGGAACTTTCTTTTACGCTTGACTGGTGCCGTAATCTTGCCGCTGCCTGTCTTTCAGTAAAAGCTCAGCGGAATTACATGTGGTATGATGCCTGTACCGATGTTCAGATTGAGCCTTTTAGTGCAGAAGTAACAGATAAAGGCATTACACAGACAGCAGGTTACCTTAAAAATTCAGGTTACGAGATTTCAAAGCTGAAGCCGCTTTTATATGTACTGGCTTCTACAGAACCTACTTACTGCTATCTTGCGGCAATCAAAAGTCCTGTAAAAGATTCAAAAAATCCTGAGCATTTTACTTTTAATGACTGTGCGGTAATTTTTCCCCTGTATAATGATGACGGACAGTTTAACTGCGTGATTTTTGATAACGGGCAGGAACTGAATTTAAGTCAGTTTACTGCAAAATATAAAGGGTGTTTTGTTCACCTTTCCAGAATTCTTACAGAAACATCTTTCTATCCTGACTGATTTATTTAGAAAGACGGAGTTTGTTTTATGAAGAAAATTCTTTTTATTCTTCCGGCTGTTTTTCTGTATTCATATCTTTTTGCTTCTCCTTTAAGTCAGACTTCCCTTGCGGGAGAAATGCAGAGTGCGTACAGTTCACGATTTTATCCGGGAGTAATTAAATATGCTGATGAGATTTTAAGTTCCTCTTCCGCTTCTGTATTTGCAGGAAAAGCCTATATTTATAAGGGTGAAAGCCTTTTTATGATGGGACGGACAGAAGAAGCTCTTGAAGTGCTTGCTGCGGGAGAAACTTTTGTAAAGGACAGCCCGGAACTTAATGCCGCACGCCTTTTCTGGACGGGAAGGGGGCTATATTCCCTGGATAAAACAGATTCAGCCCTTCTTTATTTTTACCGTGCTGCTGAAATATTAAAAAAAGAGCGTAAGACAGACGATAAAAACTATTCACAGTCACTGTATTATTCAGGTAAGGCAAACCGCAGGCTTGAAAATTATCCTCAGGCGGTGAGCTGTCTTGAATACTGCGTTCAGAACGGAAAAAAGTTTTCAAAGACAGAATTTGAAGATGCAGGAGTGAACCTCTGTGAAAGTGCAGTCCTCTGTAAAAATTATGAAAAGGCTGAATACTGGTGTGCTCAGCTTAAAAATGCGTCTCTTTCTTCTTCTGCCCGTTACCGGTTGCTTCTTTGTGAAGGGCAGGCTCTTGAAGGTTTGAAAAAATACAGAAGCGCATACGAAAAATATGCAGTTGTGATTGAAGAAGGTCCTGTATCACTTTCTTCAAGTGCTCTGCAGAGAGCCTATACCGTAAGTTCTGAACATCCTTCAGAAGTTAAAGAAGATGCGGGAAGTTTAATCTTAAAGGCACAGGGACTTTCAAAGGAAAGGCCTCAGCTTGTAAGTGAGTTCTGGACAAGACTGGCAGTTGATTCCTTCAAGCAAAAAGATTACAGCCGCTCGCTTGAATACCTTAAAAATGCCGAAAAAGGAGCTGACCTGCCTTTAAAGCAGCTCGGCCTGATCTATAAAACAGAAATACAGTTTATAACTTCTAAAAAAATCCCTGTTCTTGCCGCACAGGATGCACTAAAATCCCTGGAAGAAAACTGGGTAAAATGCGGTTTTAATGAAAATACAGCTTATACTTCGCAGGCCCTTTCACTTAAGGCACGTTATTATGCTGTTGCAGAAGACTGGGATAAGTCGCTTGAAACTGCTCTTCCGCTCCTGTCCAGCGACGACAGTTCTGTAAGAAAAAACTGTGTCTACTGGGCTGCCCTTGCTTATTATTCAAAAGGTGAGTGGGCAAAGGCGTCTGAACTTTTAAATAAAAATCAGTATACGGACGATGATTTTATGCTTTTAAAGGCAAAAGCGCTTGCAAAGGAAGGCAAATCATCTCAGGCAGACAGAATTTTCTATGATCTTTCGCAGAAAGGCTCTCTTTCAAATGACGGAAGGCTTGATTATACAAGAACGCTTCTTAACGCCGGACACCTTATTACGACAGTTGAGCAGGCTGACAGGGCAAAAGGCGCTGAGGCAGCTTACATGAAAGGTCTTGCGCTTTTTAACAGAAAGGAATGGAAAAAGGCTGAAGAGTGCTTTGTAAAAGCCCAGACAGAAAAAGACCTCGATTCAAATTATGTAAACCTTTCGCGCTTTTATGCAGGCTACTGTCAGTATCAGCTTGCAGAGTATTCAAAGGCCTATTCAAATCTTTATACTTTCATAAATCTTGAAAGTTCTTCTCCTCTTGTATGGAACGGCTGTGTAACCGCAGCCCGCTGTGCAGTTCAGGACGGAAAGTTTAATGAAGCTTCTGCAATGGCACAGAAAGCTGTTTCTTTTGCCCGCTCAGAAAAACAGAAACAGGAAAGCATAATCCTTAATGCAGGAATTTATACAGACAGCAGAAAATATGACCAGGCCTTAAGCATTCTGCAGCCTTATGCTTCAGAAAAAACTGAATTCGGCTGGCAGTGCAGTTTCTTGTGTGCACAGATTTATGTACAGAAAAAAGATTATGAGAGTGCAGACAGAATATACGAAAAACTTTCTGCTCAGAAAACTTCACCTGCCGCTGCTGAAGAGGCTCTTTTCAGGAGGGGAGAACTTGCCTGGACGAATGAAAAATACGAAAGAAGTGTAAGTCTTTTTGAAGAATATACAAAAAAATATTATCAGGGGCAGTTTTATGATGCTGCAATGTATTTTGCGGCAGAGGCTCTTGTAAAAACCGGAAGAAAAGAAAAGGCGGTCCTTTACTATCAGCAGGTTGTTGACAGCAGTAAAGGTTCAACTTACAGATACGGTTCAGAAAAACAGCTTGTTGCCCTTTATAAAGAAAAAGGTGACTATGCTTCTGCTCTTTTGATGGCTCAGAAAATGACTGAAGAATACGGGGAGCAGACCTCAAAAGACGGAATCCCGTTGACAGTAAAAGAATTAAAGGCTTTGAGCAGCGGTGCGGATTCAAAAATATTAAAAAAACAGCTCGAATGGGAAAATGCCGGAGGAAATACTACTCAGGCAGGAAGAAAAGCAGGAACAGAACTTGCTGAGCTTTATGCCCTCGCACCTGAATCCTATTCTAAGGCTGAAAATCTTGCTTCTTCACTCCTTGGAATTCAGCGGACAAAAGAAGAAGAAAGCCTTTATGCCGCAAGAAATGCAAAACTTCTTGCAGAAATTTACAGAAAACAGAAGAAAAACAGCCGCTCGGCAGAAATGTATCTTACTGCTTCTGAACTTTTCAGAAAGAGCGGGGATGACAGTAATGCTCCGCGTTCTCTTTACGGGGCTGCTGAAGCCTTTGATGCTGCAGGTATGGAAGCTGATTCTGAATCAGTTGCTCAGACTTTAATAAAACTTTATCCGGACTCAAGCTATGCAAAAGATGTCCGTAAACTCATAAAATAAAAAAACGGGAAAACCCGCGGGAGAAATATAAATGAAAGAATCATTCTTTGCATTCAGCCTTTTACTTTTTGCAGGAATTCTTTCTGCCCAGACTCAGCAGGGAGCAGAACAGGCTGAAGAAGAAATTGAACTTCCAGATGTAACTACTGTCATCTCAGGGGGAGCCCTGACTGCAGGAAAGGACAGTGTGCCTGATTATAAAAGAATTCTTCCGGATCAGAATACACTCGGTGTCCAGCTGCCTGAGCCGGATTGTGTTGAAGGAAAGGAAGAAACTGTTTCAGAGTATAATGCCGCAGGGACAGGTGATCAGTCTGTTTTTGCGGAAGGAAAAATCGGCGGCGGTTATCCGTTCTGTTTTTTAGGAGATTTTGCAGTTTACAGGACAACAGGAAATGCGCCTTTTGAAATTAAGTTTTCACATGAAAATGCTGAAGGCTTCGGCGGTAAAACTTCAAGTGACGGATATTTTTACAGAAATACTTCAATTGAGGCCGAAAAAGATTTTACATCAAGTTCGTCAAAATATGTTTTATCCGGCTGGTATGAAAATCTTGACGAAGGCTTCCAGAAAAAATCTGCTTCCTTTACAGATTATCTCTGGAATAATATCGGAGGAAAGGCGGAAGCGGACTGGACATTGAGCAGGGGCTTTTATTTAGGAACAGAAGTTCACACTTCATATTATAACCGTTACGGAACTCAGTGGAGCACAGCGGCAGAACCTTCTGATCCCTGGGAAAAGTCAGCGAAATTCTTTACCTTTATTCCTGAGTTCAATGGGGGCTGGAAAAATGATTCTTTTGACATATCATTTCTTGCAAAATATGCTACCCAGCTCAACCTGAAGGATACAGGTTCTCTTGAAAAGGCAGAGGATTCTTCAAGCGCCGAAACCGGGCAGAAAGGTCATTTTGCCTTTAATTTTGAGTGGACGGATGAAAACGTTCAGATGTGGGCTAAGGCAGGAGTTACTTTTGGAACACAGACAGGTGATAACAGTGCACTTTTCCCGTTTGAACTTGGTACTTCCTTTACTATCCCGGTTTCCTTTTCTTCGCGACCTCTTTCAATGGGAATTGAGGGCGGCTTAAAATCAGAATGGTATCTTGCGTCTTATTTAGAGCAGAATAACCCGTATTCAGTTATGTACTGCATTCCTAATGAACAGTCTGACTGGTACGCAAAGGTGAATCTTTCAATGCCCATAAAGAACATCTTTAATCTTGATATAAACTCAGTATTCAGAAAAACTGCCTTTGGAAACGGAGTCTGGGCACCTGATTACACAGATTCTTCTGCCTTCCTTGCAAGCGGCTATTATCTTATAAGCGAATCTGACCGCACTGAGTTTAACACTGACGCAGAATTTACGGTCAATTTTTCTGCTGTCAAACTTACAGGCGGCTGGAAAGTATTCTGGATTGATGTGCCTTCCTGGGAAGACCGTCAGAGCCTTAAGGCAGCAGTTCTTGTCGAAGGAAAAGACGCAAAATGGAATGCAGGGGCTTCAGTCATTGAGTATCTTGGAGATGACGCAGATAAAGTTCCTGTCCTCGGCGTAAACGCTTCTGTAAAGGCTGCTTCATCTATTCGCCTTGCTCTTGAGGCAGATGATATTATAAAATTAATCAGTCAGAAGACCAGAGAGTTCTGTCACAGTCAGTATAAAAAGAATTCAGGACATGTAACGGCTCTGGTAAAATTTCAGTTCTAACAGGTGGTAATAAAAATGTGGAACCTTCTTAAATCCGGCGGCATCCTTATTCTGCCGATTCTTGTCTGCGGTATTGCAGCAACTTACATTATTATTGAACGTCTTGTTTACTTTAAGACAGTAGCAAAAAATGATGCCCTGCTTAAAAAACAGCTTAACGAAGCCCTCCTGCGAAAAGATTACACTGCAGCAGAAGCGCTCTGCATTGCGGCTGAAACTCCTTTTGCACAGGTTGTACGCAAGGCGCTTTCTGTCCGCACTCTTGAAGAATCATATTTAAAAGAAATTGTTGAAACAGAAATGGAAGCAGTTATTCCCCAGTATGAACACAGCCTTACACTCTTAGGAACAATTGCAAATATTTCTACGCTTTTAGGACTTTTTGGTACTGTAACGGGCAATATCAAGGCTTTCGGTGTACTTGGAGCAGGAGCAAGCATGGGAAATCCTGCAGTTCTTGCAGGCGCCATTGCTGAAGCCCTTGTAACAACTGCTGCCGGACTTTTTGTTGCGATTCCTTCAATGATTTTTTCAAACTTTTTTGCACGCAAGGTAAATAAAGAAATCGTTGTTCTTGAATCTTCCGTAACGGAAGTAGTACTCAAACTTACAGGAAGATTACGCTGATGAGAATTAGAAGAAGGGTAAAAATCAATGCCGGTGCCGACCTGACACCGATGATTGACGTTGTATTTCAGCTGATTCTTTTCTTTCTTGTTTCCACAACTTTTGCAGTTCTCCCGGGAATAAGTGTAAACCTTCCGGAAAGTGAAACTGCGCAGTCAGAAGCGATTGCGGGAATCACGATTACAGCCAGCGCTTCAGGAAAGCTTTTTTTTAATGAAGATGCAGTAACAATGCAGACGCTTGATGTAAAACTCCAGAAGTTTGATACAGATGGCAGAAAGCGTGAAGAATATCCTGTAACCCTTGAAGCTGATGAAAAAGTTACAAACGGAACAATCGTAAAGATTTTTGATGTGCTACGTAAAAACGGTTTTGTTGCCGTTAACCTGAGGACGACGGACTAAATGACGAATCTTGAAAAAAGGCCTAACCGTCATGCTCTATTCGGCACAATCGGTATATGGCTTTTACTTTCATTTCTTTCAACTTTCTCTTCGCTTTTACCGCATAAAAAGGTTTATAAGACAGTAAAAATAAGCCTTGAAAGTCCTGCTACGCCAAAAATTGCGCCTCTTCAGGAAGCGGCTCCTCCTGAGTCAGAAAATACTGCGCCGGTTTCTTCCAGCCAGAGTTCTTCTTCTCAGGGAAAGACTGAGACAGCAAAAACTAAAACTTCTGAAAAACAGCCGCAGACAAAAAAAGCAGAGACAAAAACTGCTAAGGCAGAGCCGGCAAAAAAGCAGAGTCAGACAAAACAGTCTTCTTCAAAACCTGCCCAGCAGACACTGCAGAAAAGCGTTGATGAATTGATGGCTGAACGGCAGAAGGCTAAAAATAATAAGAAAAAGGATTTTGACTGGAGTCAGTTAGATGATGCAGAGGAAGTTTCTTCGAGTAGTTCTTCCTCTTCTTCAACAAATACTTCAGCAGCAAAAACTGTAAATACCTTTGAAGGCACGGCGGGTTCTTCGTCTTCCTCTTCAGACCAGGGCGTTTCTGCAAGTTCAAATAAGAGTTCTTCTAAGGGAAGTGCTTCTGCGTCGACTGCCGGTGCGCTTGCGTCAATTGCTGCAACTTCTTACAGCACAACTGCCGGGAATGGAGTAAAATCTCAGTCTAATGTAAAAATTGCTTCAGCTCCTGACGGAAGAATTGCTCTTTACATGAATGACGGAAGTAAACGTACTCTGCTTGAGCCTGCAAAACCTGTTATTTTTCTTTCTGAGGATGCGGCTGCAACTATAGATGCAACAAAAGATCTGCGCGTTACTTTTATTGTAAAGAAAAACGGACATGTGGATATGAACAGTATCAGTATAACTCCAAGTGCCCTTATAACATATAAAGTCCAGTCTGAAATTCAGGAACAGATTTCTACCTGGCGTTTTAATGCGGATTCAGCTGATGCTACAGCCACTTTCCCTTATCGAATTGAAAAAAAGTAGTTCTGCCGTTATAATAATATTATGTTAGACGGAATTTCCGTTATCGCTTTTGATATCGACGGCACACTTTATTCTTCTCACCGCTTTTATTTGAGGATAATTCCGTATTTTTTTAAAAATCTTTTTTTCTTCTTAAAGTACAATAAAGTCAGGAAAATTCTTCACAGGACTGCTCCCCTTGCTGATTTTTATGAATATCAGGCGCGTCTTCTGGCAGAAATAACGGGCAGTACACCTGAAAAAGAAAAAGAAAGAATCAAAAGAATTGTTTATGACGGTATGAAGCCGTATTTTGAAAAGATCAGGACCTTTGATTATGTTGAAGAAGCTTTCAGACAGATTAAAAGTGCAGGTTACAGGATAGCCCTGCTTTCTGATTTTCCGCCTGAACAGAAAGGTTCTCTCTGGAATCTTACTCAGTACTGTGACCTTATTCTCGGAACTGAAAGCTGCGGTGCCTTAAAGCCTTCAAAGTATCCTTTTGGAATCCTGTGTTCAAAACTCGGCGTTAAGGCGGAAGAAATTCTTTATGTCGGAAATTCAGTAAGATACGATGTAGAAGGTTCAAAAAAAGCGGGAATGAAGAGCGCTTTTATCTTAACTTACTGGCGGAAACTTTTTAATATTCCGCTTAAATCTGCTGATATATGCTTTTCAAACTATCGCCAGTTTCTGGATATTGTGTTAAAATAATTATATATAAAGTATTAAATTAGCGTGATTTTTCAGTTCCCGGGGGAGACGGAAAATCTGCTTTGAAAAAATAAAAAGTCTGTTTTTGGGTGGGTAAAAAATGACTGTTCTTTCCATTCTTATTTCTTCGGCCGTTGCTGTAGCCGTAGTCTTTGTTCTTCGTTCTATGGACAGAGAAAACAATTCAATGAACAAAGTAAAACATTATGCTGATACCCGTATCAATCAGCTTGATGAATATTTTAAAGGTCAGATTTCAAAACTGGACGGACTTTCTGCTGACCTTGATACGCACCAGACTTCTGCGGTTGCGGCCGTAAACAGAATTGAAAAGCAGATTGAGGAATTCAGGACCATCAGCCGCGGTTTTGAAAAACAGTTTGCCCAGGTTGATACAATTACAAAAAAAATCGATGAATACGGACAGGCTCTTGAAGAACTGATGGAAATGACAGAGCGTGTAGAAGAAAATCTTGCTGCAGTAAAAAAAGAGAGCATAATCGTTGATAAACTCAATGCAAAACTTGATGAAGAGAAAAAAGCAGTAGATTCACTTGAAAAGAAAATTCCTGTAATCATAAACGAATTCAGGACAAAGAATAATGACAGCCTTAAAACCCTCGGCGCAGAACTTTTGAATCAGTACAAGACCCGGGCAGAACAGGTTGAAACAAATGTAACAGCTGCTTCAAACCGTGCAGGAGAAGTTCTTGTAAAAGTTGATCAGGGAATCCGCCGTGCCTACGATGAGGCTGCTGCTAAGGCTCAGGAACTTGAAGATGCCGCATTCAAAAAACTCAGCGAGCAGGCTAAAATCCGTGCAGACAATTACATTAAGAGTGTAAATGACCATACAGCCCAGCTTCAGAAAGCACAGGACGCACGCTATAACGAAATCCAGAAATCAATGGAACAGAAAGCCTCTGCTTTTTCATCCGAATTAAACGAAAAGTCAGAAGCACTCGAAAGTGAATTCCGTTCTAAAACAGGTGAACTTTCTGCTTCATTAGGTTCAAAGACTGAAAACTTTGCACAGGAACTTAATTCAAAAATCTCAGGGCTTGAAGCATCTCTCCGCGAGCAGGTAACAGCCCTTGATGAGCAGATTCGCACTCAGGCTCAGTCTGCAAGGGAAACAGCAGAATCTCTCAAGGCAGAAGTCAGCGGAAACGGCAAAAATCTTGAAGCAATCCGCGAAACACTTGAAAAGAAGACAGAAGAAATCCAGAACCGTTACGGCAGTCTTTTCCAGAAAGCAATTGCAGACGCAGATCAGAAAGAAGCAGATGCCTTCAGGCATTTCCAGGAAATTGCAGACAGACACCTTACAACCTATAAATCAACTGTAGAAAATAAAATCAATACAATCGAAAGCGAAGTTAATAACAGGGTTGCTTCACTTAACAGTGAACTTACTGCTGCCATTGAACAGATTCAAAAATCAATGACTGACAGTCAGACTGGCGCAAGTGCAACAGCAGACAGCATAAGACAGTCTGCACAGGAAGCACAGGCCCAGCTTGAAGCCTTCCAGAAAGAAGCAGATGAAAAAATCGCTGCAATCAACAAAATGCTCAGCGAGACAATGTCAAAGATTTCTGCTTCTTACGACTTAAAGCAGACAGAACTCCTTTCAAATGTAGACAGACAGCTTGAAGAATACAGAAACAACATGGAATACCGCTTCAACAAACTTCAGACTACAGCAAGTGATATTGATACCCTTGAAAATAATCTCCGCAATGCTCTTGAACGCACTCAGAATGCTGTTATTACTGACTTTAACGCCTTCTCTCAGAATCAGAAAGAACAGCAGGGACAGTTTGAGGCAGCAGTTAAACGCAATAACGAGGAAATTTCTGCCCAGATTGAAATCCTTGAAAAGAACCTTGATTCAATCAAGGCAACTGCAAGCGATAACGTAAGTGCAACTCTTGCAGACTTTGAACTTAAATTCGGTGCTGACCTTAAAAAACGCGGAGACGCAATTACAGAAGACCTCAACGGCTGGAAGAACGATATGGATTCACGCCTTTCTGTAATCACTTCTGACTATGAAGTAAACAGACGCGATCTTGAAAATCAGTATAATGAAAACCTTAAGCTGCAGCTGGCAGAACTAACAAAGCGCGGACAGTCGCAGTCAGAAATCGTACAGGCAGGAATCGATAAAAATATTCAGGAACTCCGTGCGAAAATCGAGACAGTTGAACAGTCAATCAGTGATTTTACTGAACAGAGCAGACAGAGTCTTGCAGATGCTACAGACGGACAGAATTCATTTGTAAAGACTTCACTTGAAGAATACAACCAGCGTCTTGAAGAACAGCTTGCCCGTGCAGAAAAAGAAACAGAAACACGTCTTGCCTCCCTCGATGAAAGCATCAGAGGGCAGGCAGAAAGCAACCGCGCAAGCATTGACGGAATGCTTTCTGAATTCAATGTCTGGAGAAGCCAGCTTAAAAATCAGTTTGAACAGACAAAAACAATGTTCAATGAACAGATTGCCTCAGTTAAGGAAAATACAGAACACAACGTTCAGGACTTTCAGGCAGAACTTGAACAGAATATTGCAGACTTTAAGGCCGCCACAGAAATTGACAGACAGAATCTTGCACAGTCAGTTGCAGACCTTAAAAACGATGTTGAAGAAACAATTGCAGGCTACAGACAGCGTTCAGATTCAATCGTCGGTGAAATGCAGAAAAGCTATGAAGAAATGCTTAATGATACGCAGCGCCGTGTACGCGAACAGAATGCTGATTCTGAAAAAGCACTCCGTGACATCCGCGCACAGATTCAGCAGGTAAACGAAGAAAATTCAATCAAGCAGTCTGAACTTGTAATGAAGATGCAGAACGATGCCGCTGATTTACAGACCCGCATGAGCGAAATTGACCGTGAAGTAAAGGCATTCTCAACACAGATGCAGGTTTACCAGAAGGCAGACCAGCTCAAGAATCAGCTTGAAGTTGAACTTACAGAACTTACAAATCAGATTACAAGGGTTGAAACTTTCCAGGGAACAGTTGATGAGCTTTCTGACAAATTCCGTAAGATTCAGACAATGTATGATGAAGTTACGGGACTTCTCACTAAGTTCAATGCAGATAAGGGCAGAATCGACAATCTTGAAAGGGATTACAGCCAGCTCATTGAACTCAGCTCAACAATGGACAAAAAGATTACTGAACTTAATTCAACCAGCGACCAGCTTACAAACGTTCAGCTTGATGTACGCAAGTTCCAGGAAACACTTGGTGATATTTCTACCCGCTATGACAGGCTTGAAACCAAAGGAAAGCAGATTGATGCAATTTCAGGTGAAGTAGACAAGACTTTTGATACCCTTAAAGCACTTGAAACAAGACTTAATGAAGCCTCAGTCCGCGTTTCTAACCTGCCTAAGCAGATAAAAGATGTTCAGGAAAATATCGATAAGCTTGTAAGTAACCGCGGAACAATCAATGAAGCAGTAGAAAAGCTCGGCTCACTCGACGGCATTGTAAATGAAACTGAAGAAAAAATCCGTCAGATAAGCGAAAGCCGCGAAGGACTTTCCCGTGCAGAAGCAAGAATTCAGAAACTTGACAGCGACATAAAGCAGAGGTTTGATGTTCTTCTTGCACTTACAAAGAAAGATTTAAAGACAAATCCAGTTGAGCGCAGCAACGAAATTACACCTGCCGACCGCGAAATGATTATCCGTCTTAAACGGGAAGGCTGGGATGTTGAAGAGATTGCAAGCAGCACAAAGCGCAGTATTGGTGAAGTACAGCTGATTCTTGAAATGGGAAGTAATCTGTAACTGCAGTATCGAAAAGGGGCGGGGCTTAAAAAGCCTGTGTCATCGCTGTGACAGGCACGCAGGCTTCTGTACTTTCAGCACCCCCTTATTTTTCAAGCAGACAGCTTGCCCATACTTCTACGGCGCGGCGCTGGCCTATGTCACCAAGTTTTTCGCCGGTCTTTGCCTTAACGAAAATCTGTTCTTCCTTAACGCCTAAAACTTCTGCTATGCTTTTTATTACTTTCTGGCGGTGAGGAAGAAATTTAGGTTTTTCAAGAGCTATTACACAGTCAAGGTTTCCAAGCTTAAAGCCTTTTTCAGTGATTTTATCCCAGACAGTTTTCAGGAGAACTTTTGAATCAGCATCTTTCCATTTTGCTTCTTCAGGGGGGAAGAATGAGCCGATGTCTCCCATTCCTGCCGCTCCTAACAGTGCATCTGTAACGGCGTGAAGCAGAACGTCTCCGTCAGAGTGACCGTCTTCTCCAAGGTCGCTTTCAATTTCAATCCCTCCGAGCATGAGTTTTCTGCCTGAAACGAGGGCGTGCTTGTCATAGCCTAAACCTGTGCGTATCATTCTGCTGTCTCCTGTCCCTTTCTGGGGCTGAGCTTTCGTGTGATTATCTGTCTGTGGGTTTTGAGTTTTTATATCATCCGGCCAGGTGATTTTTTTGTTTGTGCTTTCTCCCTTTACAACTTTTACCGGCTTTTCTTCTGCAAATAAATCCCAGATTTCAGTATCGTCTGTGTATTCTTTGTCAGAAAGACGGGCTTTTTCGTGAGCTTTGAGCAGAGGCTGAAATTTAAAAACCTGGGGCGTCTGAACTGCTGCAAGACTCGAGCGGACAAGGTGCCGTGCGATAAATCCTTTGCCGTCAGTTTCTTTCTGGGTGTCTACCGGTTCAAGGGCTGGAACTGCAGCATTGTATTTTATGGCAGCATCAAAGCAGCTTTGGATTAGAGCAGATGAAACAAAAGGACGTGCCCCGTCGTGAATAAAAATAAGCGGATCTTCGCCGTCTTTGAGGGTGTTTTTTATTTGTAAGAGTGCATTGAAAACGCTTTCCTGTCTTGATTTTCCGCCGGGAACAAAAATGAAATCTGTTCCGATTTTTTTGGCTTCTTCAAATGAATCACCTGCAAAGAGGGCTTTCTGGCAGAGCTCTTCTGATTTTTTTAATTCTTCAGGTGAAGTTTTGAAGGGGTAGGTTACAGCAACCAGTGAAAACTTAAGTGTGTTTAAAAAAGCACCGGCGGCAGTTGAAAGAACGGTGCCGCCGTCTAAAGGTAAGTATTCTTTTTTGATGCCGCCCATGCGGCTTGAAGAACCGGCTGCCACAAGAAGCAGAACCGGTCCTTTTTTTATGTCAGAATCCTGATTAGTCTTCATCATCGTCTGAATCATCGCTGTCATCAGCGCTGTCAGCGTCATCAGAATCATCATCATCGTCGTCATCAAGACCAGAAGATGAACCGCCTAATTCGTCTGAGAATTCATCATCGTCATCATCATCGTCATCAAGCTGAACAGCTTTCTTTTCGTGGATGGCGTTGAGAGGTTCAAGTTTTGCGTGGAGCATTGCTTCAACTTCTTTTGCACTGATTCCGATGGCAATTGAAATTTCATCAGTCAGAAGTTTGCGTGCTGTGTCGTAAAGTTTTCTTTCCTGAATCGGAAGTTCCTTTACCTTTGAACGGTGGTAAAGGGTGCGGACAATGTTTGTGATGTCTTCGATGCTTCCCTGTTTGAGAAGGTTAAGGTTGTCCTGATAACGCTGTTTCCAGTCAGAAGTAACTGATTCAACAGGCTGACCGAGAAGGTCGAGTGATTTCTGTGCTTCTTCAGCAGAAACAATTTTACGGATTCCAAGGCGCTCTGCATTTGCAACCGGAACCATTACAATCATGTCTGAAACTTCAAGATAAATGCGGTAATACTGAACGGTTTCGTCCCCGTTCTTCCTGTCAAAAATCTCTTTAATTTCACCAACACCCTGTGAAGGGTAAACTACTTTTTCATTAAGTGAAAACTGTGTACTCATATTTTATTATTATACCAGAAAATTAAGTTAAAATCAAATAAAGGGACACCGCCGCATAAATGCGGCCGCTATGTCCGCCCTGCGCTGACGCTTATCGTCCTCGCTTCGCTGCGGTCGACTTCGGGGCTCCCAGCGCTGGTGCGGATTAGTTATTAATTCTGCTTTTTACGCTGCTCATAAGGCTTGTTCCGTCGTAATACGAATCGCCGCAATCGTTCTGAAGCGAATTATTGAAGATTTTTGCTTTTTACTGTGCTCATAAGGCTTGTTCCGTCTGCGAAGTGCACGATGGTGGTGTAGTAGAACAGTCCTTCTAAGCCATGAAACTCATTGGACTCAGGGAATGTATAATAATAAGGTGTAGTTGAATAGTTTTGATTATGGCATTCTATCTTTACTTCTGTGGAACCGTCAATTTCAGACTCTGTATCCTTAACGCCAAGAACGGAATAATTTTCCCATTTGTCGATATCATTTCCCCAGTTTATTCTGCTGTATAATGTATGTATATAGAATGGCACGTCTGAATAAATCTGAATGCCTTTTGAAAATTCTATTATGTCGCTGATTTCTGCCTTTTGTATGCCTTTGCTCCAGAAGTACAGCGGTCTGCTGTCAGCTGCAAAGATTCTTAAGAATCCTTCGGTGGCTGGAGAAATAGTACGATTGAAAGTTTTTCCGTTATCCAAAGTTACCGGGGTCAGCCAATGTTCTCCTTTATGCCATCTATAGATTAACTGGGCAATGTACTCTTCTTTTTCCGGGCTTATTATGTCCCAGCTTACAGGAAAATCTTTGGCAGATAAATTATCCTCAAACGAAGATATTGTGAAAATTGAGGTATCTCCTGAATTTGATAAAGAGTATGCTGCATCATTCTTAAATTCGGGTAATTCATAAGGGCAGATAAATTCTGTTTCATTACCTGATACATCCAATATTCTGTAGTCTATGGTATATGGAATACGATGTAAATTGTTATAAACCGAAATGCCCTGAACAGAAGTGGATATGTTATAACAATTAAAGTTTACCTTTATATTCTGCCCATCTAAATGTCCGTCAAGTTCATAATATGGAAACTTATAAACCGCTAATGACAGATTTTCTTCATCAAGTCCGTAACCTGTATCCGATGCGCTGAAAAAAAGATAGCCGTGAGGGTAATGCATCATTGTTTTACAGGATGGTCTAATGTTATCTATATAACGTGAGGGGCAGTCATTAGTAATACTTAATTGGAAATAACGTGGGGTGTCATTGTCAGATAAAGCCATAAGATAAATATAAAGTATATTATTAAAGATCCATTCAGTTTGAATTGTAAAGGAGAATTCATTTCCTTCAAAGAAGCTGTATGAGTAAGTTGTGTCATAATTTGTCGTGACCGGATGTCTAAGGCAGAAGCAGTTGTACCCTGTTATTTCATCCGGGTTGAGGGTTACTGTCACTTTCTGCATGTTATCCGTTTCACCGGCAGTAAACGAAATATTTTCTTTACCAAAATTGATCCTATTCATACTGGATAGTTCTGATAGTGAAACTGTCCGGACGTCTGAGAGAGCACTGTAAATTCTATATCCGTTTTCTTCATTTGCAGTGCAAATGTAGTATTGCGCTTCGTCTGCATAACCGTAACCGGTGTCACCTGCGTTATACTGATGAATTGAGAAGGTTGATGGATCATAATAGACTGCTGTGTATTTATCCTGCACTTCTGTTTTTCCCCATGGATGGGTAGTTGTATCGACGCGCTTAATTGAATATATACAGTGTATCAGTGTATTTATGTTTTCGTTAATGTCGCCTGGAATTGCCGTAACTTTTAAGCGTTTTTGTCCCTCCCATACGTGGAATTTCTGATCACATATTTTTGGAATTGCAGGGACAAAAAAGACTTTTACTGCGGTATTTCCTGCGCTGTCTGTTTTTTTGAATTTAATATATGCTGCTTTTTCAGGATTATTTATGTGAACTGACAGTGAGTTTGAGGCTTTCTTTATTGTTTCTGTACTATCCGTGAAAACAGGAAGAAAACTCTGTAAATCAATTGATTCAAGCGACTTATAATCCTGTGTAACTGCATATTCCCATTTTAAGTCATCCCAGTTTTCTGCTGCAAAATCAAGATATTTTTCCGGTGTAGCATAAAAGCTGAAACTCATGTCTATTGAGCCGTCTTCATTCTTTTTTGACAATAATTCAGTTTGTGATTGTGAATATATGCTGTCGTAAATATCTGCGTTAGACAGATAGTATTCACTATTGCACTTTGAGTCTTTTATCACCGTCACGCAGTCATAATCATTATAGACATAAGTTATTGTGTTTCCGCTTCCGTCGAAAAGTTTTACTGCAAGTTCTACAGGACCATCTTCTTTATGTATGTAATAATCAGAAATCAAAATATCATAATATAGACTATCTTCGCCGGAAAGTTTGCTTAGAGTATAATCATAAGGGCAGTCATAGAAAGTATAATATTCTTCTGCCCTGTCTGAATAATCGCTTTCACCATTTATTTTCCTTTCCCCGATTTGAATTGAATTTATCGTGCTGTTGTCATATGCAGTTAAGCTTATAAAAACGGATTTTCCTGCATGGTTATTAAAATCAGGTTCAATTAAATTTTCAATGGTTCCTTTATATCTCCACTGATTAATACAAAAGTTGCCATTTTTTAAGTCTGTTTCTGTTACGGCTACCTTCATTGATTGCAGATGTGGTTTATCGTAGTCGTTTACTAAATTACATTCAGGAATAATTAGAAGCGAATCAACTGGCTTGAGCAGTTTTGCTGTGGTTTGAATTGTAACGGTATTTTCATTTAATGACATTATGGTTTTAAAAGAGAGTGCATCGTAACATTGTTTCCGGCTTGTTTTATCATAAACGTAGTATTTTACAAACTCATATTTGCTGTTCATTAAAAAGAAAATTGTAAACGTATCACCGACGAGCAGTTCTTTATTTCCTTCAGCAGATATTTCTCCGTATTCCGTTAATAAATCTGTTTCGTAACCTGGTAAGGACACTTCCACGTCATATTTCTGCATTGATGCGTAATCTATCTGTGCTTCGAGGTCCTTTTTTACCTGTGAGCCTTCAAGAAAGTTTTCACAGGCGGTCAGTATCATACAGATGAATACTCCCCCCATGCAAAAATAACTAACCATTTTTTTTGGCAGAGATGACTTTTTCATTTTCAGAATCTCCTGGAACTGTTAAAAAATAAACGAAGGGGACTGAACTTTTTAAGATAACTTTAATTATAACCTATACAGAGCAAAAAAACGTAATATTTTGTTTTATGAGCGGATGTTTTTTTTCTACGCCGGATGCGCAGCCCTTTAGTTGGCGGGGCGAAGACCCGGCAATGAGGGTTACCGAAGGCGGAGCAGCCGGATTACGTCCGTATAATGACAAAAAACTGTAATAAATGCGGAATATGCTTGTGTTTTTCAATGATTTCTTTTATAGTGAGTGCTCATGCCGCAGAGGGCGGCGTTTATTTTTGCGAAGTACGGCCTTTTTTCAGTGCAGACCTGAGGCTGAGCTTTGCCTTAGGGATACATTATGAGTGATTTAATTATTGAAAATCCTGACGAAAAGGAAGAAATTTCGTTTGAGGATCTGGGGCTTGAAGGAGCAGTTCTTGAGGCCATCGAGAAAAAAGGTTTTAAGACTCCGAGCCCTATTCAGGTGCTTGCAATTCCTCGTCTTTTAAACGGCGACACTAACTTAATCGCAAAAGCCCGCACGGGAACAGGAAAAACTGCTGCTTTCGGACTTCCGATTGTACAGAACGTACACGAAGAAAGCGACCATGTACGCGCCCTTGTTTTAGAGCCTACCCGTGAACTTGCAATTCAGACCTGTACTGAACTTTCATCTTTTTCTACAGGAAATTATCCGCGTGTTTCTGTTTTATACGGTGGTGCAAACTATTCAACTCAGATTAAAGAATTGAAGAGGGGAGCTGAAATTGTTGTTGGCACTCCAGGCCGCATTAAAGACCACCTTGAACGCGGGACATTAAAGCTCGACAAAATCGATTATTTTATTCTTGATGAAGGCGATGAAATGCTCGATATGGGCTTTGTCGATGACATCAAGGAGATTTTTTCTAAGGCTAATCCTTCAAGCCGAATCCTTTTATTCAGCGCTACAATGCCGAAGCCTATTTTACAGATTGCCGAGGAGTTCATGGGCGAATACGACATCTGTGAGGAGGAAGGCTTTGTTGAAGAGCCGCTTCTGATTGAACAGAAATACTGGGTTGTAAGTGAACGCGATAAAATTGAAGCACTTGTACGCCTGGTTGATATTTCGCCTGATTTTTACGGGCTTGTCTTTACAATGACAAAAAATGACGCCGACATGGTAAGCCGCCTTTTAGATGAGCGCGGTTATGAGGCTGCGGCCCTTCACGGTGACATTCCTCAGGGGCAGCGCGAGAAGATTCTTGCCCGCTTCCGCAGCCGTAAGACACGCATTTTAGTTGCGACTGATGTTGCGGCGCGCGGTATTGACATTACGGGGCTTTCTCATGTTGTAAATTATTCGCTTCCGTTTGATGCAGCTACTTATGTTCACAGAATCGGACGTACAGGCCGTGCGGGAACAAGCGGAATTGCAGTTACTTTTGTGCGCCCCGAAGAAAGACGCAAGCTGGACTTTTTGAGGGCGAGGGTTCGCAAAGCCGCAAAAGGTGAGATGAAGGAAGAACTTGTCCCTTCAATTGAAAAAGTTCTTGAAGTTAAGCGTGAGCGTATTCTTGATGATTTAAAGATAAGTCTCGGTTTAAAAGAAAAGATTTCTGAAGACGACAGGACAGAGCAGGCCGCTGGAAGAGCAGAAACTGTAACAGGGGCGCGGGATGAGTTTGATAATGAAGAAGTAGTTGCGCTTCCTGCAGATGCGCGGGGCGATGATATTGACTCTGGCGATGAGAGTGGTGCAGACGGAATAATTGACTGTGGCGATGAGAGTGGTGCAAGTGGAAAAACTGACTCTGGCGATGAAAGTGGTGCGGGCGGAAAGAAGTTTGTTCCTGCCCTTAAAGAAGCCGGTGAACTTTATAAAAAAATGGCGGCTGAACTTTGCGAAGGACAGAATGCAGAGGCAGTTTTAGCCGCAGTCCTTCAGGAAAATTACGGTAAAACTCTTGATGAAAGCCACTATGGCAAAGTCCGCTTACAGAAAACCGGCGGAGGAAGTTCAAACCCAAACCAGAAGAGAATCTATGTTCAGCTTGGAAGGCGCGATGGCTTTAACGCAAAGGCAATTGCTGAATATTTTAGTGACCTGCTTCATATCCCCGGACGCATGGTTGACAGGATAGACGTAAGCCAGAACTTCTCACTCTTAAGTCTGCCTTCTTCAAATGCAATCCGTGCACTTGAACTTTCAAAGAGCAGACCGAACCTTCCTCATATGCATTTAGATTCAAAGGAAGAAGATAATTTTACAGGCCGCAGGGGCGGCAGAGGCAGGGGAGGCCGCGGCGGCAGAGATGAAGGCCGCAGTTTTGGTGGAGACCGCTATGCCGTTGCCCGCGGGGAAAGAAGAGGTCGTGGTGAAGGCAGAGGACGCCGTGGAAACGACGGATTTAAAAATGAGCACGGCCGCACAAAGGTACACACTTCCACCCAGAGAAACGGAGCGAGTGCCTACAAAAAGACAAAAAAGGCTGAAGAGTTTTAGAAAGATAAAATCGTAAGATTAACAGCCGGCAGAACAGCTGGTTTGACAGCCGCTTATGACGGGAGTAATTCCCGGCAGGGCGGCGTTTTTATTCTTAAAAATGACTGAAATAATCGGTTGCTTGTGTTACTATTATTATAATGTAACTATAGGAGTTTGTGCATGAAAAACTTAGTAAAAAGATTTCTCCAGACTTTGATGTTGGGGGGGGTAGTCATTTGTATAGTGTTTACAGGCTGTGAACATTTTTTAGACGGTTCTGAAGTCAAGAAAACACTTGAAGATCAGGTTAAGATTGCAGGTATCCCTGAAAGTTCTGTTTATGTAAGTGCACTTAACAGTAAATACGGAGTCTTAGTTCAGGAAGGTGAGAACATAATAAAAGAGGGTGTTCCTTTTCATTTGAATTTTTCCACCAGTTCAGATTATGCTCTGGAAAGGTGGACTGCCTGTGACCGTAATCATCAGTATGATGAAGAAGGTAAGCTTATCGAACTTGGGGAAGACTACGTAGTTTTTTCTGATCAGACTTCTGAAGAAGGTGCTGAATCTGTAAACGTAACAGTTAAAAAAAATACAGGAAATATTCTGATTCTTCCTGTCTGTATTGAGCGTCCCTGTGTTCTTCCGTTTATTAATGAAGAAAATGAAGTTTACTGGCTTAACCGTATTGCCTTACAGTTTAATGAAGAAGTAAATCTTGAAACTAAGGCATATGATTTTTATATGGGGACTACAACATGGCCTATTGTCAATGCGAATATTTTGACGGATTATTCTCAGATAGAAATTAAAATAAAAAAACATAAAGGTGATAATTCTTATATAGACGGAAACAAGTGTTTTAATGCAGAAATTTCCGGTAATAATCTGTATCTGCGCCTTTTGACAGCATACAGGAATAATTCAATGCCGGAAGCATGTATTCTTCGGACATCATCTGGGGATGAAGAAATTGAAGTTCCGGATACTTTTTATACTAATCTGTGTATAGGTATAGATATAAGGTATGTTGAAATTATAATTCACAGAGGTATAAAAGGAGCTGATTCAGGCACAGAATCCTTAAAAGATTTTGTCTGTGGTTTTTATATTTCAGGCAAAACAGACACGACCGCCCCTCTTGTAAAAGATGTACGCTTTTATATGCCTGAGCAGGATTATATTCTTTACAGCGGGATATTAAATGGTTCTCTGGTGCAGCATAAGCGTTTATTCAATAAAGAAGAAGTATTTTTTAATACCTGTTCTTACATATCATATGCTTATTCCAGCTATGACTATATTGATAATGCTGCAGATTATGTTGCAGGTAACGACTGTAGGGAAGGTTTCTGTAATTCTCTTCCCTATAATGCAGAGTATTTTCCTGCAAGAATAAAGGATAAGTTTGTTTTTTACTGCAGGGCCGAAGACGTTCAGACAGATGAAAATGATCTGATTCATGCTGATGAGAGCGCTGTACTTCGTCTTTCTTATTATCTTTACAGGGTAACGGATAAGGACGGTAATATTAATACTTCTGCAATAGGAACTGACTATTATGGAAATGCTGTTATAAATGGCTGGGTTCCTGTATATAAGCCGTTTGCATCAGTAGGAGAAACTTCAGTAACTTATACATCGGGTAAATATTATGATAACTTCTGGGAAAAAAATCCTGCAGAAGATCAGGTTAAACAGTATCTTAACGAAAATGGTGGAGTTGCAATTAACCTTGATCTCGGTTACAGAAACCTTGAAGACGGACTGTATGTGCTTGAAGCATATCCTGAAGATTATGCCGGTAATTATGGTGCCAGTGGTGTATATGATGAGTATTATAAAAGCGGATATTATGAAGCTGATAAAAATTTAAAATGGCTTCAGCATAATGTTCAGTTTTATTTTGTAAAAGATACTGTGCCTCCTGCAGCAAATGCTTCTGATTTTAAAAAGCCTCAGAATTACTGGTATTCACCTGCTACGATAGGTACTCTTGCACTCCCTATGGATACTTCATATTTCAGGTCTGCTGACCGTAAAATTGTTGATGCAGGTACTACAGCGTATAATTCACTTTTTACATGGCGTATATGTTCTCTTTCATCATTTACAGAAAAACCGGATGGACATGAAGAAAAAGGCTGGCTTGAGACATATGGTGTTGATTATGTTTTTGAAGAAGTATATGAAGGAGAAAACTGGATTCCGGAAAATTTTGAAGAGGGGAGTCATTCAATTTATGCTTTTGTAAAAGATGATGTAAATAATGTCGGCAGTCAGATAGAAATTTCAGATGCTTTCGGTTATGATGCGACTGCGCCTCTGGCAGTCTCTTTTAATGAATCAGATTATGGAGCGAACAGGGAATTTATTTTCCTTCTTACTGAAAAACTTTCAGGACTTAAGACAATTAAAGTTGTAACTGAAAATTCACAGAATATTGCAGCTACGATAAGCATGATATATTCAGGTTCTGATGAAAATGTAGATAACAAGCGGAAGATTACATCTTCTGGTAATACTGTTATTTTGGATAGTGCAGTTACTGATGATTATATTTCATTGTTAATTAATAATGTAAATCTTGAGGTGGATAACACAATTAAAATCATATTTATTGATGCTGCCAGTAACGAGAGCGAAGAGTATGTTTATAAGCATACTGTAAATTAATTACATCCTTACAGGAACACCAAGTGCGTTTAAGTCGCGCTTGATTCCGTCAACGGTGTAGCCCATTGAGTGAACCATACTTGCAATAAGGGCTGCATCAGCTTTTCCCCGGGTTAAAACGTCTGCGAGGTGCTGCGGGGTTCCTCCGCCTCCGGAAGCGATTACAGGAACGCTTACATTTTCTGCAATCATTCTTGTAATGTTAAGTTCGTAGCCGTTTCTAACTCCGTCTGTATCAATTGAGTTTAAGACGATTTCGCCTGCACCTAAGTGTACGGCTTTTTTTGCCCATTCGACTGCATCGAGGTCTGTCTTTACCCGGCCTCCGTTGATGTATACACGGTAGCCTGAAGGCATTTCGCTGTCTTTTGCTGCATCCATTCCAAGCACGATGCACTGGTTTCCGAAAATGCGTGCCCCTTCACTGATGAGCTCAGGATTCTTTACTGCCTGTGAATTGAGGCTGATTTTTTCAGCGCCCGCAAGAATTGTTGAGCGGATGTCTTCAATTGAACCGATTCCACCGCCAACGCAGAAAGGAATGAAAACCTGTTCTGCCACGCGTGAAATCAAATCCAGAATTGGTCCTCTTCCGCGTGCGCTTGCCATTATGTCGTAGAAAACAAGTTCGTCAACGCCCTGTTCGTAGTATTTTTTTGCCATTTCAACAGGGTCGCCTATATCGATGTTATTCTGAAACTTTACGCCTTTTGTAGTGCGTCCGTCCTTTACATCCAGACACACGATAATTCTTTTTTTTAACATAAAATATGTCCTTATAAATTCCTCACAGAGCTTGAGAGAACACAGAGAGCTTTTTTGTAATTCAAGTTTTCCTCTGTGAACTCTGTGCCCTCTGTGAGAAATTTACTTTATATAATTCTCCAGTATTTTAAGTCCGGCCCTTCCGCTTTTTTCAGGATGGAACTGGAAGGCTGTTATGCTTCCCTGTGATACACAGGCAGGCACCTTGCAGCCGTAATCTGCGTATGCTTTTACGATTGTTTCATCTTCAGGCTGAATAAGATACGAGTGGACAAAGTAAAAGTCTGATTTTGAATCAACGCCGTCAAAGAGGGGTGAGGAGCCGTTTACATATTCAAGGTTATTCCAGCCCATGTGAGGAACCTTGAGGGCGTTTCTGGATAAGCCGGACAATGACTGTTCTTTATCTGTCATTTCCCCACCTGATGCGGGAATCTCTTTCCACACGTTTTCAAAATGGCGGATAGAACCTTTTAAAAGTCCCAGACAGTCCACGCCGCCTTCTTCTGAATATTCAAAAATAATCTGGCTTCCAAGACAGATTCCAAGAAGCGGTTTTCCAGCCTTAGCCCAGTCGCGCAGAAAAGAATCAAAGCCTGTGAGTTTAAGCTGCTCCATAGCGTATTTTGCTTCGCCTACGCCCGGAAAAATCAGTTTGTCGCACTTTTCAAGTGCCGCAGGATTTTTTGAAAGAATATAGTCTGCCTTAAGAAAAGACAGGGAACGCTCAACGCTTTTTATGTTCCCTGCATTGTAATCAACGATGCCTGTCATGGAACAAAATGTAACATAAATGCACAGAAGTCTCAATCCTGCTGTATTTCCCCGTTCCATCCCCGGATACAGCAAATTTCTTTATTTTTCTATAAGTTTTACCGATAATCTTTATATGACAGACTTAATACCTGTAATCAAAGCCGTTTTGATGAACAAAAAAGTAATCTTTTCTGCAATTGCGTGTTTTTTACTGATGGATTTTGCATCCTATATCTGCCGCTACCGCAAAAAGCCTGTTCAGAAAAGGGTTAAGAAAGCTGCTGCCGCACCTGCTCCAGCTGCACAAGAAAGTGCCGGAACTGAAGGCGAAGAAGATGCAGGTGATGAATAGTTTTAAGGCTTAAATGTCTCTTTTTATTCTTTTTTTTGATTATATCCAGGTGGTTTTCCCAGAGACCGCCTGTTTTTTTTATCCTTTTTTCATCAAAAAGCTGTTTTAAGATTTCCTGAACATCCCTTGCTTCCCAGACATTCTGGGTGTAAAACTCTGCGTCTTTTTCGTTAAATTTCTGTGTAAGTGCCTGTACCGCTTCTTCCCTTTTTAAGAGTCGCCTGTATCTTTTTATGAATTTAAAAGCGAATTCTGCGTCTCCCGCGTTGTAATTAACTGTCCTGCCTTCTTTTTTTGCATCACAGATATCACAGCCTGAACAGACAGCACTTTCTCCGCTTAAATAATTCAAGAGAAAGTCTCTGCGGCAGTTTTTTGTATTTGCAAAATCTCCCATGACCTTTTCGCGGCTCAAAGGCGGAGCGCAAAGCCATTTTCTCTGGTCCTGATGGCTCCAGATTAAAATTGATTTTACGCTGTCGCCTTTTCTTCCCGCGCGTCCCGCTTCCTGAATAAAGTTTTCAATGTGTTCCGGACTATCAAGGTGAATTACTGTAAAAATGTTGCCTTTGTCCATACCCATTCCATAAGCACAAGTTGCAGTAAGTATTCCGTCATCCGAAGCAAAAAACCACTTTTCAACAGACAGCTTTTCTTCATTCGTCATTCCGGCATGATAGAACTTCGCAATCTGAAAACCAAAACAGGCATTAATGAGACGAGCCGTTTCTTCAGTCCGTCTTCGGCTTGAGCAGAAAACTATAAGTGGTTTTTTGCTTTCTACGCAGGCATGAAGAACAGCCTTCTTTTTTGCATACGCGTACCGGACTTCATAATGTATATTTGCACGGTCACTTGCCCCCTGAACCAGGTGATAATCATTATTGAACAGAACTTCGCCGATTCTTGAAAGTACAGGAGGGCTTGCAGTCGCAGTAAAAGCCGTTACAACTTTTACTCCAAGTTCACTGATTATTCCGCCTAAAGTCAGATACACAGGTCTGAAAGAATCTCCCCATTCACTGACACAGTGGGATTCATCAATGGCAATGTGCGCAATCTTACATTTCTTTAACTCCGCAACCAGTTCCTTATTCTGCAAAACTTCAGGATTCGCAATTATCACACGGCTTTTGCCGTCCTTTACGCTGCGTATATTTTCCTTCCGTTCATCTTCTGTCTGTCCGCCTTTAAAAACAACACAGCCCAGACCGCCTTCATTCATTCTTCTTTTCTGATCAGCCATTAAAGCCAGAAGCGGATAAATAACCAGTGTCGCTCCATTTAAGAGCAGCGCCGGTGTCAGAAAACACAGAGATTTTCCGGCCCCCGTCGGCAAAAGAACAATCTGCCTTCCCCTGCACACTTCATCATTCTGCTCACTTTCTTCTATTCCGTCAGTGCTGCCATTTTCCTGCCAGCGGTTTGCCGCATCCAGGATATTATTAATCACAAGATGCTGCCATGGAAAAAGATACTTTATGCCGAATGCCTTTTGTGCCGCAAGAGATGCTTCATCTTCATAGAGAACTTCATCACAGTCAAAGCTTTGAAAAGGATAATCTTCCCCCTCAACAAATGAATCACTCATACACGATGCAAAAAACCGTGAATCTCTTCACGGTTTCTACACATATATATTGTCAGTAAAAATTAAAATTTGACAAAAAAATTTAAAAAAAAGATGAAAAAAATCATAATCAGGGGAGGAAACTGACAAAAGCCTGCTTTGAAAGCTAAAATCTCTGCCCTTTTACTTGTCCAGTATCGTTATTTCAACGCGTCTGTTTTTCGATTTTCCGCGCTCTGTCAGATTTGAAGCAACCGGAACTTTTGAACCGAATCCCTGCGTAAATACGTGCTTTTCTTTTCTTATTCCAAGGTTAATCAGGAAGTCTGCTACACTTGCGGCGCGCTGTTCACTTAAAGTCTGGCAGCTTTCTTCTGTTCCTACACGCGCTGTGTGTCCTGTAATCAGAAGATCGTTGTCCGGATACTGTGAAAGAATCTGACCGATTTTCTGGATTTTTTCTTTTTCTGACTGCATTAAAACGGCGCTGTCAGCTTTAAACTGAATGTTTTCAAGACTTATCATGAGTCCTTTTTCAGTTTTTTGTACTGAAATATCTTCAAGTCCCAGGTCTTCGATTTTTTCCATTACAGTCTGAATATTTTCTTCTGTTGCAGTTCTTTTAAATTCCGTTACTTCAACTTTTGTTGTTCCTGAGAACTGGTACTGGTTTCCAAGAAGAGTCTCCATTACGATTCTGAAATCCTCTTCATAATGATCAATCTGTCCTTTTTCGTTGTCCCACCAGATTGTGCGGTTTGAGTACCCCATTGTAGTAACAGGATAATCAGATTTCGGGTCTTTGATTTCAGGAGTATTGTAGTAAAGTGAATATTTTGCTGTGATTACCTGAAGAGAGCCTTCATCCCGGACATATTCATATTTGGCAGTAAAAGGAACACGGAAGGGCTCAGTTACATTAAGGTCACGCCGTAAATCTTCAGCTTCCCAGCCTTCTGCCGTCCATTCATCGCCGGGTTTTAAGATTCTGTCGGGAAAAACAGGGAGGTCACGGATTACAGGCATAAAATATTTTGAATCGATTTCAAAGTGACCGTCTTTTGCCCTCCAGAAATCACTTTCAAAGTTTTCTCCCCATTTGTAAACACCGCTGGCCACTCCACCTGCGGGAGTTGACTGTTCGCTTGTCATAAATGAAGCCTTTATGTGACCTCGTCCGTTTTCATCAACTCTATCAACGCACTCTGTTACACGGCTTACAATCTGTGCATGATGATTCATTCTTCCGTTGACTTTTACATCTTCGCTTACTGTAGATATCAGGCTGAAATTATCGTCAGCCTTGTATTTGAATTCGAGTTTTATTCCTTCGGTACTACTTTTTTCCTGAGCATAGAGGAGGGGAACAGCCGCAAAAATAAGGGCAAGTGCGGCCCGTGTGATTTTTTTCATAATGAACTTCCTTAAAATACTGGTGCTTGAACTGTTTGTTCTGCGCCTTTTTACTTCCTTGTAATATTTTTTAGGTTTATACTAAAACAATGAATACTCTGCTTAAATGGTTACAGAATAATTCCGCTTATACTTTGATTTTCGGAATAATTTTACTTTTTCTTATTGTTTTTGCCGCTTTTAAGGCAGGTCAGGCTGTTACAAGGCTTTCCATGTCCTCAGTAATAAAAAAAGCCAGGGAAGATGCGCTGAACCGTTCCAAAGCAGTTTTAGGCGGTCTTGCTGCCGAACAGGTGGCTCCTTTCCTGCCTGAATTTCCGTGCAGCCCTGCTGACTGCCGTTTTGTAGGTAAACCTGTAGATTTTATTGCTTTTCCAGGAAGTTCAGCGGGGGAAGAAATAAAAGAAGTTCTCCTGATTGAAGTAAAAACGGGTGAAAGCCAGCTTTCAAAACGCGAAAAAGAAATCCGTGACTGTATAGAAAAGGGCCGTGTGAGATACTGCCTTTACCGTATATAATTTCAGGTACAGGCAGGGGAAAGCCCTGAATCTTTTTTACCCGTCGTTTTCGATTGTAAGAAGTGCCGTAGTGTCGCCGCTTAAGAGTTTGTCACATCTTTCTTTGTTCATCGGCTTTCCTTTTAAGAAGCCCTGAACTGTTTTACAGTTAATCTGCTTTAAGACTGAGAACTGCTCCGGTCTTTCTACGCCTTCTGCAATCGTATCCAGGCCCATTTTTGAAACCATGCTTACGATTGAGTCTGTAATGTTTGCTTCTACACCTGTTTTTGAAGTGATGTTTGCAATGAATGATTTATCAATTTTGAGGGTAGTAATCGGAAGAATGTGCAGGTAATTGAGAGAAGAATAGCCCGTTCCAAAATCATCAAGTGAAATTCCGATTCCCATGGCGCGTATCTGCTGAAGAAGTTTTACAGTTTCTTCCTTGTTGTCAATCAGTACGCCTTCAGTGATTTCTATTTCAAGGTTAGCAGTATTTATATGGTGCTTTTTGATTTTCTGTTTAAGTACATATAAAAAGTCTGGTTTTTTAAGCTGAACAGGACTTACATTTACGCTTAAAATTGCGTCAAAGCCGTAATTTGTACACCAGTCTTCAAGAGTTGTAAGAGCGGTCTCTAAAACCCATTCTCCAAGCGGAAGAATAAGCCTTGTTTCCTCTGCAACAGAAACAAACTGTTCAGGACTTATCCAGCCTAAAGTTTCATCATACCATCTTAAAAGTGCTTCAAAACCGCGCAGTCGGCCGCTTGCTACATCAAACTGCGGCTGGTAGTAAAGTTTGAACTGATTGGTTTCAAGGGCATCTGTAATTTTATTCTGTAAGGTTACGCGGCGTAAGAATTTATCCTGCATTACAGTCTGGAAGTAGCTGATATTGTTGCGTCCTTTTTTCTTTACGTCGTACATTGCCATGTCGGCAAATTTTAAAAGTTCTTCAAGATTCTGTGTGTCATCAGGGAAAACAGAAATTCCTGCAGAAAACTCAATTCCCCGGGTGTTAAAACTTTCAAGAAGTGCATCTGCAATATTTAAGAGTGTGTCGCGTGAGGTTATCTGTTCACATAAAACTATAAATTCATCCCCTGAAAAACGGTAGGCATGGATTGTCTCGCGGCTGAAACTTTTTAAAATTATAGCGGCATTGCAGATTATCTCGTCTCCGGCTGCATGCCCCTGGCTGTCATTTATAAACTTCATGTTGTCCAGGTCGATTAAGATGATGCCGAACTTCATTCCGTCAATCTGATTTTCTTTTTTGCAGCGCTGTAAATCTGCGTTAAACTGCTGCTTGTTGCTTATGCCTGTAAGTGCGTCGTGGTAGGCGATATAGCCGAGTTCTTCATTAAGTGATTCAATGTTTTCAAGTTTTGAGCGCAGGTTTTCTTTAGAGAATGAAAGTTCATCTGTAAGGGCTGCAAGACGAAGATTCTGCCGTCGAAGCTGCTGTTCATGCTCCTTGTCCTGGCTGATGTCAATTAAGAAAAATGAAACAAGGTTATCTGAAATCTTGTCGAGTGTAGTCTTATACCAACAGGAAAAATTCGGTGAATAGAAAGTATTAATCTGGGTTTCGCCTGTTTCCATGAGCTTAGTAACAGAATCTACCCACGGCATGCCTTTGCCCAGACTCTCTTTAACCTGAGAGTAGAACATCCCTTCCTGAACGAAATTTCCGAATATTTTATTGAAAAACTGATTGAGGTAGAGAATTTCAAAATCTACAACCTTGTCCCCGTCATTTATTGGTTTTCCGATTACGACAGGAATTGAAGCATTATCAAGTGTGATTTTATATTCAGCTGGTTCTAACATTTAAGCGTTGCTTACCTTAATAAGATTTTTTCTCTAACTCTCACGGTCATCTCTTAAAATTTTATTTTTAAGAAAATTACATTTATAGTTATCGGCCTGACAGGCTGTTTTGAACAGATGTAAAAAGATAAAAAAAAACGGGCTGTCCTTTGAATAATAAGAACAGCCCGTTAAAGCAGTCTGCTTAAGACTATTCTGTGTAGCGGATATCCTGCCAGATTGTGTTGTACTTGTCGAGGTCTTCGCCTACATCAAGCTTAAGAACACATTTGTTCATCTGTTCTGCATCGTACATCGGTTTAGCCTGTGTAAACTGTGCAGCTTCAGGAACTACAAAGCAAGGGAAGTTGAATGCATCAAGGAATTTTGCATAAACTTCAGGTCTGTGGATGTAGTTGATGAATTCATTTGCAAGTTCTGCGTGTTTTGCATCTTTAAGGATACACATGCTGTCGAGGTATGAAGGACCGCCTTCAGCAGGAATAAAGAAGTCGATTGTTTCGTCCCACTTGTCTTCCGGAACTTCACCGTAAACTACTTCAGCATAGCCCTGACAGAGCCAGAAATCACCTGCGGCAAATGATTTTCCGAAACCTTCAGCATCGAATTTAACGAGATTTGGTTTCCAGTTATTAACGATAAGTTCCTTTGCCTTTGCAAGTTCTTCTTCGTTTGTTGTGTTTAAGTCATAGCCGAGAACTGTGAGGGCGTCTCCTACAACTTCCCTCATGTCGTCCATCATTGAAGCATGTCCTGCAAACTGTTTGTCAGCAAAGATATTCCATGTTTTTTCATATGAACCGGCTGGAACTTTTGTCTTGTTTACGATAACGCCTGCAGCACCAAGATAGTATGGTGAAGCATATTCAAAGTTCGGATCGTAAGTTGCCATCTGTGAAAGGAGAGGATTGAGTTTTTCGTTGTTTGTCTGTTTAGCAGGGTCAAGTTTCTGGAGCATTCCCTGTGCAATCATGATTGAAGCATAGTCCTGTGAAGGAACTACAATGTCATAACCCTTGGCACCAGCCTTAAGTTTTGCATACATTTCTTCGTTAGATGCATAACTGTCAACCTTTACCTTGCAGTTGAACTCTTTTTCAAAGTCACGGAGAACTTCATCCGGAGTGTAATAAGTCCAGTTGTAAAGATAAAGAGTGTTTCCGTCATCTCCACATGAAGAGAAGAGACCCAGAGCAGCAATTACACCAAAGGCTGCTGTTAAAATTTTAGAGGCGATTTTCATACGCTTAACTCCAAAACCCGGAAAAATTAATTCCCGGGAAAAATAATTATTAATCCACTCACACGGAGTGTTTTTGACTGTTAATGGGCTGCGGCAAAGCCTTTTAAGCCCTTTCTTAAAGCGAAGGCTAAAAGCGCAATTGCAGCAATAAGAACAAACGAAAGTGAATTGATTACAGGACTTACCCCGAATCTTATCATTGAATAAACGTAAAGCGGGAGAGTAGTGCTTCCCGGTCCGCTTACAAGGAAGGTGATTACATAGTCTTCAAGAGACATTGTAATGCTCATTGCAAAACCTGAAGCAATTCCCGGCATGATTGCAGGAATGATTACTTTTGTTAAAGTCTGCCATTCATTTGCACCAAGGTCGTGGCTTGCTTCAATAATTGAAGTGTCAAAGTTATCGACACGCGCCGTTACCATCAGAAAAACAAAAGGCAGACAGAAAGTTGTGTGTGCAATAAAAATTGTAAAAAGTCCCAGACTGAGCTTAATTGCACTGAAGAAGATGAGAAGCGAAAGTCCCATGATTACTTCAGGGAGAACCATCGGAAGAAAACTGATTGTCTGAATATAACTTTTTCCTGTGAATTTATACCAGCTTACACCGATTGCTGCCAGAGATCCGAGAATTGTAGAAACAACTGCAGATGAAAAAGCAACAATAAAACTGTTTAAAAGAGAGTTCCAGAGCGGTTTTGAATCAAAAATAAGTTTCTGATACCAGACAAAAGACAGTCCCGTAAAGGTTGTATCTTTTGAGGCATTAAATGAATAAAAAATGATAACTAAAAGCGGCAGAAATAAAAACAGAAGGCAGACTGCAAGAACTGTTTTAGAAAAACTTAACTGCGGTGCACGGTTTTTCCAGCCGCGCTTCGCATGACGGTAGTTTTCGCTCGGCTTTCTGGAAAAAGGTTTTACAAGGTTAAAAGGATTAAGTTTCATTACTTAGTTCCTCCTGTACCGGTGGTATCTTCTTTTGAAGAAACCTTCTTGAGTTCAGCTTCTTTTCTGCTTGAATACATCATCCATAAAATGCCTGCCATTGAAAGCAGAGTGAGAACCATTGAGAATGTTGATGCCAGCGGCCAGTTGCGTGCTTTCTGAACCTGGTCAACAACGACGTTTCCAATCATGTAACTGTCTTTTCCGCCGACAATATTCGGTACTGTGTATGAACCGAATATCGGAATAAAGGTAAAGATAAGGGCGGAAATGATTCCGCTTTTAATTCCAGGCAGAAGAACTTTTGTCATTGACTGCGGCTTTGTTGCTCCTAAATCGCGTGCTGCTTCAAGAAGCGAAAAGTCAAAGCGGTCAACGGCTGTAAATACCGGAAGAATTGCGTACGGAAGGTACATATAGATGCTTAAAGTGATTACAGCACCCTTTGTGTACATGAATTTTACCGGTTCAAATACTGCTTCCGGGTGACCGGAAATCTTATGTGCAAAGTCAAAAAGACCTTTTAACATCATGTTGAGGATTCCGTTGTCGCCAAGGATTGTAATCCAGGCAAAAATACGGATAAGTGAGTTTGTAAGAAAAGGAATGATTACAAGAATCAGGAGAATTGTCTGGTGGCGGCTTCTTGCCATTGCGTAGCCGCAGGGAAGTGCAATTAAGATTGTAATCAGGGTAGAAACGCCGGTTATAAACAGAGTCCGCAGAAAGATGATTCCGTAAGCCGGTGTGAGCATCTGCTGCCAGGCTTTTAAACTGAATTCTGCAACAACTGAGCCGTAAACATCGCGCTTCATGAAAGAGTAGGCAATAATAATCAAAAGAGGAACAACAAAGAATAAACTGAACCACAGTCCCATCGGCCATGCGTAAACAGGACCCGGGTTCGGCTTTTTGAATTTTCTGTCTCTGACCGCCTTGGCAAATTTAAGCGAAAGGCTTTCTTTTATTTCTTTCATTCCGGACCTACTTTTCAATATCTTCTACAATATAACCGTCTTCTGCAGACCACGAAATATATACTGTGTCTTTCCATTGAATTTCAGGACCGTCGTCCAGGTAGTTTGTATGCTGTTTGAAAACCTTTACGATAGTGCCTGTTTTTTCAAGTTTTACATAGAATTTTGACTGGAAGCCCGTGTAAACAGGTTCTTCTACGATTCCCTTGAAAACGTTTATGTCTTTGCGTCCGTGAACGTCAGGTTCTTCGAGAGTGATGCGGATTTTTTCAGGACGGATTGTAAAGGCAACTTTCTGTCCTTCGTCAGTGTGCTCGTAGTCTGTTACGAGAATATTTTTATCTTCTTCTTTTGTAGCCTGAGTGTCGCCTTTAAGCTGTGCCTGAAGACCGAGGGCAGGAGTGTTGAGTGTTACCATGTACTCTTCTCCTGATTTAGCCTTGTAGCCTTCGCATTTTACTACAGTTGATTCAAAAAGGTTTGTTTCGCCGATGAACTGCGCTACAAACTGTGTAGCAGGATTTTCGTAGATTTCAAAAGGTGTGCCGATCTGAAGGACATTTCCTTTATTCATTACTGCAATGCGGTCAGAAACAGCAAGCGCTTCACTCTGGTCGTGTGTTACAAAGATGAAGGTGATTCCGATTTTGTCATGCAGGTGATCAAGTTCAACAAGAAGGCTTGAGCGGAGCTTTGCATCCAGGGCAGAAAGAGGCTCGTCAAGAAGCAGAACTTTAGGTTCGTTAATAAGGGCACGTGCAATGGCAACGCGCTGTCTCTGTCCGCCTGAGAGCTGGTTCGGCTTTTTGTACATATGGTCTTCAAGCTGAACAAGTGAAAGGTATTTTTTTACTTTTTCTTCAACAACAGCATTATCTTCTTTTTTGAGTCTTAAAGAGAAAGCAACATTCTCAAATACCGTCATGTGCGGGAAAAGTGCGTAAGACTGGAATACAGTGTTTGACTGGCGTTTGTTCGGAGGAAGGCCTACTACGTTAGTGTCATCAAAAAGAACGGCACCTTCATCCGGGTTTTCAAAGCCGGCTAAAATTCTCAAAAGTGTTGTTTTACCGCATCCTGAAGGCCCGAGCAGAGTAAAAAATTCTCCCTGCTTAATGGTAAAATCAATGTCATTCAGTGCAACAAAATCACCAAACTGTTTGGACACATGGTCAATTTTAACCTGACTTCCGTTCAATGTGAGTACCTCGTAATTGTTATAACCCGACTTCAGGGGGTTTTGATGAAAAACAGAACATCTGTAAAAGTTAAAATATGACTAATATTATAAATTGTCTATAAGTTTTTTAAATTTTTTAGAAAAATTATATTTAGAAAAAAATAGTCTGCCGTCTTCAGTGATTATCTGAAAACAGCGCAGAATTATCAGTGCCTTAGATGAAATATTCAAGGAGCATATATGCAATCGTTCCGCTGAATATGCTTATCATGCTGTTGCCTTTCCAGAGATGAAGAACTGCTGTAAGGGCTGCACCTGTGACTGCAGGAATTCCCCATGGCCTTTGTGTAAAGGTCAGGTATTTTGCATCGCACAGACAGTAGACGATAAGAACGCCGATTACCATTGCCGGAATGTATTTTTCGATAAAGCGCAGTATTCTCGGCGGCTTTTTTTTGCTGAAAAGAATAAAAGGAAAAGCCCTCAGCAAAAACATCAGAACTGCACAGGCTAGGGTTGCAATAACAGCGTTGACAAGTGTAAGCCTCATCTCCATTATTCAGCCTCCTTCTGCGGTTCTTCCTGAATTTTAGCAGCTGAAGTTTTTTTATTGATTACACCGCGTACAAGAATCAGTGCTGCAATTCCAAGTGAAAGGGAAACGATTAAAACCTGCTGTGAAGGAAGAATCTTCAGCTGGGCAAGTATTACAGCTGTAAGGGCTGTCGCAATTCCGCAGGCTGACGGAAAAAAATCCCCGCTTTTTTTAATCTGTTCTATCATAAGGACAATAAAGAGCGCATTGAGTGCAAAATCAACTCCCGCAAAGCTGAACGGAAGAACTGTACCTAAAACTGCTCCGATGATTCCGCCTGCAAGCCAATAAGACCAGTTCATTGCGGCAATAAATGAATAGAACTGTCCCGGGTGCTCGCCTTCAGGAACATCGGTTGATGTAACAAGGGCGTAAGTTTCGTCTGTCAGTGCAAAAATAAGGAAGTATTTCCATTTGCCGACATTGCTTTCATCGTATTTTTTTAAGAGGGAAAGCCCGTAAACAATGTGGCGGATTCCAACAAAAAACTGTGTTATTAAAAAAGCAGGAAGCGGAGCGCCGGCAGCCATAAGTCCGATGCCGATATACTGTCCGGTACCTGAAAAAATTGTAAGCCCCATAAAGAGTGCCATCCACCAGGGATAGCCGGCATTTACAACCATGAGCCCGAACGGAATTCCAATTGAAATATAACCGAAAAAAATCGGCAGAGTAAGCTTAAGTCCGTGACGAACGGTTTCTTTTTTTAACATACTCCTGATTATAGCATTTTTGCATATTTGTAGAAACAGGTATTGTGTGGTAAAATGCGGACAGCTGCACCGCCTGTGCGGAGTTTTACTTAAGGAGTTTTTGAGAAAAAATGACAGCTATATTATTTGGTCTTATTTTAATTGCATTTAGTATCTGTGCCTGTCTTCCTCAGGTTTTAGGCTGGGGAGATTTTATTATCCAGGCCTTAAAGGGTGTTCTTCCCGTTGTTGCTGCACTTACAGGTATTGTTGCAGTATTCATCGGATTTGCAGACATTAAGGATAAAAAAGAAGCCCGTAAAGAAGAAATAGAAGCGGCAAAAGCTGCTGAAGAAGCGCAGAAAACTGAATAAAACGGCATAATCTTTATTGACCAAAAATTGAAAAAATTTTATATTAATTATCCCCGTATATGCGCAGATAAATGCTTCAATATCTGCGGTGTGCCGGTTTTGATGATGCAAAGCAAGGCGGGCACAAGAGACTTTTTAGTACAAGGTATATACAAATGAAAACTTTATTCGTTAAAGATTACGAACAGAAACGCGACTGGTACGTTATTGACGCTGCCGGTAAACCACTTGGACGCGTTGCAGCAAAGGCAGCAGCAGTTGTTCGCGGAAAGAACAAGGCTACTTACACACCAAACCAGGCTATGGGCGACTTCGTTGTTATTATCAATGCAGACAAAGTTGTTGTAACTGGAAACAAGAATGATGATATGCTCTATCGTCACTACACAGGATTTGTCGGCGGTCTCCGTGAATATTCATTCGCTAAACTCCTGGAAAGAAAACCAACTGAACCACTTGCACGTACAATCTATGGTATGCTTCCAAACGGACGTCTGGGACGCAAAATGTTTGAAAGTGTAAAAATTTATGCAGGTTCTGACTACCCTCAGAAGGCTCAGAATCCAAAGCCGCTTGAAGTGTAATTAGGAGTCTATGATGGTTAAGAATATTGCAATCGGTACAGGTAGAAGAAAGACAGCTACAGCACGTGTTTTCCTCCGTGATGGTAGCGGAAAAATCGTTGTAAACGGTAAAGATGTTGCTGAATACTTTAACTCAGAAGAGCAGGTACGCATCGTACACCAGCCTCTCTTAGTTACAAGCAACGAAAATAAATTTGACATCTTAATCAACGTTGTTGGTGGTGGTCTCAACGGTCAGGCTGAAGCTTGTCTTCACGGACTTTCAAGAGCACTTCTCCAGGTTGATCCTGATGCTCATACATCACTTAAGGCTAACGGATTCCTTACACGCGACAGCCGCATGGTTGAACGTAAAAAGTATGGACAGCGTGGTGCACGCCGCCGCTTCCAGTTCTCAAAACGCTAAGGAATACTTTATTTTTCCTATATGCGCTTAAGTGCCATAAAACAGGCTTCGTCAGATGTAGTAGAAATTACTTCTGAAGACGGGCCTGTTTTTTTTGTCAGGCTTTCTTTTCTCTCTCTCATAAAGCCGGAGGAACTTACTGCCGGTTCTGAGTTTGTACTTGAAAAGGAAGAAGACCTGATAGATGCAGGGCTAGCCTTTGCCGCAGAAAGAAAAGCAGAAGACTATCTTTCAAGAAGTGAACAGTGCAGGGCGGGGCTTGAAAAAAAACTTTTACATAAACAGCATTCAAAAAAAGCCGTAGAAAGAGCCCTTGATTTTCTTGAAGGCAGGGGACTTCTTGATGATATGAGGTATTGTTCCTGCTGGCTCCGCTCACATACTTCAGCAAAACCTCAGGGACGAACAAGGCTGACAGGGGAATTAATCAGCAGGGGAATATCCTGTGGAAATGCACAGAAAGCTGTAAATGAGTTTTTTGAAACCGTGGATGAAGAAGAAATGTGCCTTAAAGCTTTAAAAAAGGCAATAAAAGCAGGAAAAAATGGAGAAAAACTGCTTAAATTCATGATAGATTCGGGTTTTTCGTATAGAATGGTAACGAGATATATTAAAAATTCAATCGGGGAATAATTGATGGCAAAGAAAAATGACAAACCGGAGGTCTTTTCGGCCCTGGAAGTTGCAAATATCTGTGGTGTTGTAAATCAGACCGCAATTAACTGGATTAAAGGCGGTCATTTAAAGGCTTTTACTACACCTGGCGGACAGTACAGGGTTTATCCTGATGATCTTGCCGAATTCATGAAAAACCGCGATATGCGCATACCGGCGGAGCTTGAAGAAAAGTGTTCTGCTTCAGTTCTCGCAAAAAAAAGCATTCTGATTGTTGATGATGACAGGGGGCTTAATACAGTTATTGCCAGATTTTTAGGTAAAAAGTTTAAGGACAGTACTGTTGAAATATATCAGGCCTTTGACGGTTTTGAAGCAGGCGTTTTAATGACTGAAAAGCATCCCGGCGTCCTGATTCTTGACCTGGATCTTCCGGGCGTTGACGGTTTTAGTCTTTGCAAAAGAATCCGCGGTGATTCCAGTTTCGGCAAGCCTGTAATTGCAGTTGTTACCGCCCTTGAAGACAATTCAGTTGAAGCGCGGGTTAAAGAACTTGGAGTTGATTACTTTTTCAAAAAGCCCCTGAACCTGCTTGAGATTGCAGAGGCTGTTTTCTAGTTTACAATATAAGAAAGATAAGTCCCCTGGTTGAAGGCAGCCCGGGGATTTTTTATTGCACTGATTCCTTCAAGGAGAAGTGAGCGCAGGCTTTCATTTTTTTCATAGCGGTAGCTGCGGAAAATGAGGCTGTCAAAATTATAATCAGCTTTTACGGCTTCTTTAGCCTCTTCGATTGTCAGTACGTCATCTACAAGGCCGTTTTCTTTTGCCTGTTTTGCTGAATATATTCTTCCGTCTGCAAGTTCGCGGACTTTATCAATTTTCATTTTGCGGGAACGGCTTACAATCTGAGTAAACTGGTCATAGGCTTCGTCGGCAAGGCTCTGCATAATCTGAAGCTGTTCTTCTGTCGGGCTTTCATTCCAGTTGAGCATGTTTTTATTTTTGCCGGCATGAATTGTGGTTGATTTGATTCCGATTTTTGACATAAGTTCTGTTGCGTCAATTGTACTTGCGCTGATTACGCCGATAGAACCTGTGATTGTATTGCGGTTTGCGTAAATTTTATCTGCCGCACAGGCGATGTAGTAACCGCCTGAAGCTGCCATTGTCCCAAAATAAGCGTATACATTTTTTCCTGAGGTTTTGTAATCGTTTAAGGCGAGGTAAGCTTCGTCTGAATGGTAAACGGTTCCTCCCGGTGAATTGATGAATAAAAGAATTCCCTTGTTTTTATCATCTGCTTTAAGTTTTCTGATAGTTGAAAGGAGCCACTGCTGGTTATAGTCCTGTCCTTTTTCCTGGATTACACCAGAAATGTCTATAACTGCAATGTATGGTTTTGAACTGTTTCCGAGGGATGAGAGTTTTCCGCCTGAATTTTCTGAAAAGCCGAAAGGAATGGAAGAAGATTTAGCGGCACTCACTTTTTTCATAATGCCGGTTCCTGCTGCGATAAGTACGACTATCAGTAAAATTACAAGTCCTTTGCTGCTTTCTTTCATTTTTATTATTCTCCGTTTTATTAATTAAAAGTAACTGTATTTATATTTGATTTATATTTGAATTTAACAGATAAAATCTTTATCTGTAATTTCGCCTTTATTTAGTGCCTGCATTTTCAAATCTTTGTAGGCATTAATGCAGGTCATGTTGTAGTAAGGAATTACCCAGATTAAAAGAATCCCGAGGGTAAAGGCGCTTAAAATGAACCAGCCGATAAAGCTTAAATCCATGATGAAAAGATCTGCTTTATGACCTTTTGTCATTGCCTTGCTTATGTTCATTGCCTTTGTGACTGAAATTCCAGGGTTTTCGGCGATTATGTAAAACATCTGGCGGTAGCTGTAGCTTTTTACGATTCCCGGAATTAAAAACAAAAAGCTCCACAGAGTAACCCAGAGGGAATACCAGAGCATGCTGAAAGCGCCTTTTACAAAATGCGTAAAGGCTGAAATATAGACGTTTAACGAGACTTTCTGAGTCGTTTTATAATACTCGTTGTAAACGGTGTTCTTTGCAAAAACAAGGATTCCTGTAATGGAAATCATAATTACCGACAAAAGGAAATCCAGCGGGCTTGAAGTATTGAAAGAGTTTAAGTTTGAGGAACCGAATTCCCAGTGGTAAGAAAAAGAGTCTGCTGCAGGTGCGCTTACAAAACTGCTTTCCTGAGAAGCTGAGGAAGAGGGGAGTTTTATATTTGATTTGAACTCATTGCTGAACAGAGAGAGTATTAGAAAATTGATTACTGTAATGTAAATGGTTAAGAGTCTTCTTCCGTTTAACTGGAGTGAAGCCTGCTTTTTGTATTCTTTTCTTGAGAACATTTATTTTTCTCCCTTTAATTCACTGAGCATCTGTGAATAATAGCGTTTTTCTATTTTATCTTCTGTAACGCCGCATTTTGACAGAAGCTTTAAAAGTTTTTCCCGGGCTTCGTTTACCTGTTTTTCGTCGTTGTGTTCACTTAAGATTTCTATTTCGATAAAGTCCCCCAGTTTATCTACAGTGCACAGTTCCAGGTGGGCATTGTCATAGTGCCAGGCCAGGACGATTTTGTGTTTTGTGAGGGTGCTTTTAAAACCTGTGTCCTCAAGAAAGGCTTCAAAGGGTTCTGCTTCTGTCAGGAAAGTTTCCTTTTCGTCGTTTACTTCAAAAGACCTGCCGGCGTCTTCAAGAAGTTCCTTGCGCTTGTAGGTAAAAATTACGGATTTATGGCTTAAGGCCTGAGGAGCATCAGGAATTTCCTTTGTTGTAAAAGGACTTTCCTTTCTGATGCGGATTTTTATTGTTTTACCGTTAATGTTGTTTTCGTAGTAGCTGTCATCTTTTTCGACTGCGCCTGCAAAGTCTGCAAACCGCTCAAGATTTTTTATGACTTTAGCCCTGTCATCCACATGAGCCTTTATCTCTATTTCGTACATAAGCAGATTTTAGCATGAAGTGAGGAAATATGCCACCATGGCAGTCTGCGTCAGGGATTGGAGCACCTTTAGTCCGCAGGGCGGATGAAGCGGAAGCGGAAGTGCGGAAAGCCCGGCCCGGCGCTTGCGGCGGGGGCGCCCTTTTGGTTAAAATAAAAAATATCATAACGCCCCTCTTTGACTGACAGATGAGGGATTTTATAACAGACTGGAGATAAAAATGACTGTTACTCTTAAAAATTCAAATTATGAAGCTGTAATCAATACTCACGGAGCTGAAATCAATTCTTTCAGAAGCGTAAAGGATGGAACAAAATACGTATTTGAAGGTCCTGAATCTGTATGGAAGTTTCATGCGCCAGTTCTTTTTCCTCATGTAGGACGCATAAAGGACGGTTTTTATACATACGGAGGAAAGGAATATCATCTCGTAAACAACGGTATGAGCCGCGATCTTGAGCATAAAATTATTGAACAGTCGGAAACTGCCGCAACTTTTGAACTTACAGAAAGCGAAGAAACAAAAGATAAATTCCCGTGGAAGTTTTCACTTAAGACTCATTATGAACTTAAAGACGACGGACTTGTTTTTACAACAACTGTAACTAATACAGATTCTTCAACCATGCTTTTTTCAATCGGAAGCCATACTGCCTTCTGCTGTCCCCGCAACACTGATCCGGAAGGAACAACTAACGCTGATTACCGCTATGAATTTGAAAAGAAAGAGCCTTTGACAACTGTTCTCTTAAACGATGCAGCCCAGCTTGCTGTAGATGAAGAGGGAACTGCCCCTGTTACAAAACTTTACGGTGAAAAAGAAGCAGGAATAATTCCAGTTAATGAAAAGGGGTTTGGTAACGGCCACTTCTTTACAAAAATCACTTCTGACTGGGTAGGTCTTAGAAATACAAAGGACGGAAGTCTTGTAAAGGTAAACACTAAGGGCTATCCGTACGTAATGGTATGGCAGGGCGGAAACGGAAGTGAAGGTGCTTCTGGAAACGGTTTCAACTGTATTGAACCGTGGTATGGAACTGCAGATGCAGAAAACACTGATCATGAGTGGGAAGAAAAAGCCGCTCTTTTAAGCCTTGAGCCGGGAAAGAGCTTTACTGCAGATCAGAGCATTACAATCGAAAAATAAGCGCGTTAAGGCATTTATTTTAAATAGAGCGTTTCATATTCACGGATAGGAAGCGCACGGGCCCAGTAAAAACCCTGAAAGAGCTGACAGTTCATCTGAGTCAGGGTTTTGAGCTGGGTTTTTGTTTCTACACCTTCTGCGACCGCATCCATGTTTAAGTCAGCTGCCATATTGAATATTGACTGAAGAATAATCCTGTTTTTTTCAGAAAACTCTTCGTCTTTCAAAAAGTCTAAATCTATTTTAATTCCGTCTACATCAAAGTTTTTGAGCATGTTTAAGGATGACCAGCCTGAGCCGAAATGATCTACGTAAACTTTAAATCCCTCAGCTTTAAGGCGGCTGAAGATTTTTAAGGCTTCTTCAGGTTTTGCAGCGAGTGCTTTTTCCTGGGATTCTATGTGAAGGTTCTCCGGAGGAATCTGGTATTTTGCAGTCAGATCTATGAGGATCTGAGGAATGTCTATATAGAGAAGGTCTTTTTCCGAAACGTTTATGCTGATAAAACGGTCGGTAAAGCCGCGTTTTATCCAGTCCTTGAGTTTTTTTGCTGCAAGATCCCAGACATACATGTCCAGTTTGTGAATGAGGCCGGCATTTTCCAGTGCCCCGATAAAGTCTGACGGATAAAGCAGCTGTTCACGCGGATGTTTCCAGCGGACTAAAGCTTCTGCCCCAAGTGATTTTCCGTCTTTGTTTATAACCGGCTGAAGGTGAATGTCAAACTGCATGTCGTCGAGGGCTGTTTCAAAGTCGTTGATTATGTTTTTTTCAGCGAGAAGATGGTCCATCATGGTTGAATCATAGTATGAAAAAATCTTCTGATAATCATTTTTGATTGCATCCATGGCAAGTTTTGCCTTGTCGTAAATAATCTGGATGTTTTCGTGGCGGTTGTAGATTTCATATACGCCGGCAGAGATCGACATGTGATAAACGCCGTTTGCAGTAAGTGTACTTAAGTTTTTATAGGCATCTTCAAAGATTTCAGGTTTGAAGTCAGTTTTTTCCATCAGAATTGCAAATTTATCATCTGCAAGACGCCCGTTTATGTTCTTTTTGTGGGCATATTTTACCATCATCATGGCCTGGGTCTTTAATACTTCATCTCCCCATTCTTCTCCGTAAATATCGTTTATAAGACGGAAATCTTTTATGTTTGAGCAGATTATCATCGGGTTCTTGAAATAGTTTTCTGTAAGTGCTGTCTGTGCTGCTTCAAAAAAGCCTGAACGGTTCAAAAGCCCTGTCAGCGTGTCATGAGTTGCAATATACCTGCGGTGCTGTGATTCTGCAATTTCTTCTGTTTTGTCTTCGAGTTTTAAGTAAGAGCCGATAAAGGAATTTTTAATGTAAAAGTCCTTGTATTCGGTTATGTAATGATGGTTTTCTCCGTTTTCAAGTTCCAGAGTAAGTTCTTTAGGATGTTCTTCAAGATAAAATACCCTGAACTGCTGGAGATATTCATTAAAATCTTTTTTTCTTGCACTAAAAACTTCTTTTGCGGCTTTGTTTGAATATACAAGTCTTCCGCTGTAATCAAAGCATATAATTGCGTCGGTAATTGTTTCGTTGATTGAGGAAAGTGGCGTAAGAATCAGCTGTGACTGATAGTAGGTACTTGTGTAGTTAAAAACTGGATAAGTAAAGGCGGCCAGAAGGAAAATTGAAATATCAAGCGGAACGCCCATTGTATAGCAGATGTAATTGGTAATCATGATGATGGTGTAGACTGCAATGATGGTTATGCTTGTATTTTTGAAGGCTGTTGAGGATCTGAAAATGTTTACACACAAAAGCATGAAGGTTAAAAGTGTTACTATGTAGCTGTACCCCATATGGACGAGGTTACCTGTAAGGTAATTAACTGCCCAGTAAGAATAGCCTAAAGACGTAAAGCCCTGTTCAATGTCAAAAATAAACAGTGTCTTAAAGTTCATGAGAATTAAGGCGCAGTCGGCAATACAGCAGAGTAAGAGCAGAACTGAAAGCGGACGGAGTTTTCTGGACATATTTGTGTAGGCAAGGGTGAAAATGAAGACTGCATAGACACTTATGGCTGTTCCTGTCAAAAACAGTGAATAGAACAGCATTGCACTTCCGTGGCTTTGTGAATACAGGAAACAGATGTAAGCAACGATTAAATGAACTATTACATGAAGGGTAAAAATCGTATGCTTTTTGACGCCGTTTTTTGTTTTATGAACTTTATAAATCAGAAAAACGAGCAGGGAACAGAAAATCAGGCTGAATGCTGAATAAAGATGTATGATTAAATCAAGATTCATTGTACTGCTCCTTTATATCTCGTTTTCCCTCAGGATTGCTTCAAAATCCCTGACAGAAACAGGTTTTGAATACAAAAAGCCCTGGAATACATCACAGCCCAGAGATTTTAAGTATTCTGCCTGAGCCGGCTCTTCTACACCTTCGGCTATAACTTTTATGTTCAGTTCTTTGACCATTTTTATGATTGAACGGAGGATTGTTTTGCTGCGTTCTTCATTTTTTGTCTGCTGCAGAAAAGTCATGTCGATTTTTAAGACATCGATGTTTACGTTTTTAAGCATGTTCAGTGATGAATAACCGGAACCAAAATCGTCCATCTCAATGATAAAGCCTGCTTCCTGAAGCTGTGAGAGAATCTTTTTATGCATGTAAAGGTCGTGCATCAATACGGTTTCTGTTATTTCAAGCCGCAGAAGGGAAGGGTCAATTTCGTATTCATTTATGAGGGAAGTAAAGGTTTTGTATATATCTACATGATAAAAATCCCTGGCTGAAATATTTACGGCTATGTAATGGTTAAGTCCGAGTTTCTGCCATTTTGCAAGTGTCTTAGCCGCCAGAGTCCAGATATACTTGTCCAGTTTGTAAAGATAGCCTGTTTCTTCGAGGACAGGAACGAAGGAAGAGGGATTGAGGATTCCTTTTTCCGGGTGTATCCAGCGTACAAGGGCTTCCGCTCCGATGATTTTTTCTGTAGAGGTGTTTATCTGCGGCTGGAGATACATTTTGAACTGTCCGTCTGCCAGAGAATCTTCGAATGCGGCAATTATGTTTTTGGTTTCGAGCAGGGCAGCAAGAAGTTTTGTGTCATACCAGGCGATTGAAACGGCGTAGTTTTCACTTATATTCTTGATTGCAAGGTGCGCCTTGTCGTACATGGAACTTACTTTTTCGTACGGATCAGAAATCTCATAAACGCCCATGAAAACATGGAGGCGGTAGTTTACTTCAGCCGTAAATGACTGGATTTTTTCGATTATCTCAAGGAACTGGTCGTGATTAAAGTATTCTTTTTTTATAAGAATTGCAAAATGGTCGCCTGAAATTCTGCCAAGGAGGGCATCTGGAATTCCCTGCTCTGTCAAAACCTTTGCCTGGTGTTTTAAAAGCTCGTCTCCGAAGTGAGAACCGAATAAGTCATTTATAAGCTTAAAGCTTGAGATGTTGGTGCAGATGAGGCAGCGTTTTGTATCGGGATCATTTCTGATTATGCTTTCTGCTTCAAGATAAAAAGATTCCCTGTTGAGGAGGCTTGTAAGTGCATCGTGTGTTGAGCGGTACTGTTCTTCTTTTACGGCTTTTAATTCTTCCGTAATATCAGAAAGCCTTATACTGTACCCTAAGAGTTTGTCGTTTACATCTTTTATGTACGAAAACTCTTCTGCAAGGGTAATTTCCTGTCCGTCTTTTTTCAGGTTTATGTTTCTTATGATGAGTTCCCGGTGAAGGTTTAAAAGATCATCAAGTTCATTTTTGATTTCTGAAGGCGACAGAAAATAAAGGCCGGCAGTTTTATTCGAATAGATGCATTTTTTTTCATCGTCAAAACAGATGATTGCGTTGTTGAGGTTATCAGAAACCAGCTGCATCATCGTATTTTCAATCCGGCGCGGCAGGGAAAAAATTGTAAAATATGTCGCTGTAATTGAGAGAGAGGAGTAGAAAAGCATTGAAAAATCAAGCTGCATTTTTGTCAGGAGAAAGCCTGCATTTATGATGATTACAAAAACAAAGACTGAAACTACAGAAATGTATTTCTGGCGGTAGAATTTATTTGTAGTAACAGCTTTTACAGTCAGTACGGTTATCGAAAGAATTACAAGAATATAGCAGAACAGCAGGTGAAGTGTAAAAGGGGCATGATATGAAGGCGCCCAGTAAAAAAGGCTGCCGTCAGAATAAAACGGCTTAAGGGTAAAAATATTGTGAAAAACTGTGTTTAGAAGCAGCGAAATAGTATCGTAGAGAATAAAAATTCCCCAGACTCTTGCAAAATTCAGAATCAGTTTTTTCCTGCGGTTGATTTCTGCCAGTTCAAAAACAAAGTTTAAAAAGAAAATGACAATCCAGTGAATGCTGGCGTAATAGAGGCTGCTTAAAACGTAGGCGGATGTTTCTTTTGTCTGAACAATGGAAAGGGAGTAGAAGATGATGGAAAAAATTCCATTAAGATTGAGGGCAAGTAAAATCCTGGCTATGTCACTTTTTTTCTTTTTCAAGAAAATGCAGCAGGCTCCGATCAGCACTATAAAGATTGCCGACAGAACCAGGAATGTTGTTTTCATTACAGCCACTCTCCTTAATAAAAATCCAATACTCTTAGTTTTGTATCGTATTACTTCAATTATAAGGCAGGGAGGCTTAAAAAGCGAAATATATAAACGTATATAATGAAAAAATATTACGGGGCGCAGTGTCTGAATATGCCGGGAAAGGGCGGTGAACAGAACAGAAGAAGTGACTTAAAACCTTTCTTTTATGTCTTCCAGAACTTTTAAATCCCTGATGGCGTCTTCTAAGGGACTTACGAGCTCGCTCTGACCGCTTAAAAAATCCACAGCATTTTCAATCATTCCGCTGAAGTAGCCGCTTTTTTTTGGTAATCTGATTTTCTGTTTTGTAAGTGAATAAAAGCCCGTGTAAAGGCGGCTTTCTTCCCTGAGATAGAGTTCTGAAATCCCGTTTCCGATGCAGAACTTACCCAGTGTGCCTAAGGCCTCAATTCTGAATTCAAAAAACTTTGAACGGCCGCTCATGGCAATTTCAATATGCGGGATTTCTGGAGTCGTGTATGAGGCACTGAAATTTCTGACCCAGCCTTTTTCGTCACGGTGGATTCCAGATACTTCCGGACTTCTTAGTTCTACTCCAAACAGAAAACGCACGATATCTACAAGATGTGTGCCGTCGTGAAGAAGACTGTAGGCTCCGTCTTTTTCAAATTCTTTTCCGTAGACCCTTAAGCCTGAGTCGAGCTCGGCGCGGACAGTCTGGATTTCTCCGATTAAAGGAATCCATTTTCTGGCTGCCATGTAATTTCTGTCAAAGCGTCTTTCGTGGTTTACCATTACAGGGACATCATTGATTCTTGCACATTCTGCTATTTTTTCTGCTTCAGCTGAATTGAGTGCAACAGGTTTTTCCAGGATTACAAGGCGGGGTTTATATTCAATTGCGCGGATGCATTCTTCAAGATGACCGTCTTCATTGACGCAGACGTCGATTATATCAAGTCCTTTTACTTTTTTATAAAGCATTTCACTCGATGAGAAGGTGAGCACATTTTTATTGCTTTTTTTGACATGTTTCTGCCACTTCTCAAGGCTTTCTTTGTCTTTGTCGCAGGCACACTTAAGTTCAATCTGCTTATTGTTTAAAAGTGCCATTGTGTGGCTTGCAGGCTGTTCTCTTTTTCTGTCAAAGCCGAGTGTAAAACCAATTCTTCCTGTGCCGATTATGGCGGCCGTATACTGTTTATTTCCCATATGTTTTATTATCGGCTGATTTTAACAGGAAAAGTAAATCTGATGTGTTTTTTATAAGGCATTTTTTTTGTGGAGATAATTCCTCAAGAAGTTTTTTTTTAGTAGAATATGGATATTAAACAAGGAAAAAATTAATGAGGTGTATTTATGGCAGAATCGGGATGTACTCATAACTGTTCAACCTGCAGCTCAACCTGCAGCTCAAACTGCAGCTCAAAGGATTTGAAATTTCATCTTAATCCGAAAAGCACTGTTAAGCATGTAATTGGAATTGTTTCAGGTAAGGGCGGGGTAGGAAAATCTCTGGTTACATCCCTGCTTGCTTCAAAAATGAATAAAAAAGGTTACCGCCCTGCTGTTCTTGATGCTGACATTACAGGTCCTTCTATTCCTAAAAGCTTTGGCCGTACTGGTGAGCGCGTTTTCTGTGATGAAAACGGACTTATTACTCCTGAAACGACAGAGTCAGGAATCCAGCTTATGAGCATGAACTTTCTTCTTGAAAATGAAACTGATCCCGTTGTATGGCGCGGTTCGATGATAAACGGCTTTGTTAAAAAATTCTGGGAGGAAGTACTCTGGGATAATGTTGACTACATGTTTGTTGACATGCCTCCTGGAACCGGAGACGTTCCTCTCACTGTTTTTCAGAGCATTCCGCTTGACGGCATAATCATAGTTTCAAGTCCTCAGGAACTTGTCCGCGTAATCGTTGAAAAAGCAGTAAAAATGGCAGCCGTGATGAAAGTTCCGGTTATCGGCCTTGTTGAAAACATGAGTTATGTTGAATGTCCTGACTGTAAAAAGCAGATTAAGATTTTCGGTGAAAGCCATGTTGATAAAATTGCAGAAGAGTATCACATTCCTCTGCTTGCGCGCATCCCTGTAAGTGCAGATATTTCTTCAAAGGTAGATTCAGGCTGTGTTGAAGACATTGAGGCTGATTTCCTGGATGCTGCCGCCGCAATAGTTGAAAAATCGCTGTAAAATCCAGCCCCGTTTAATCCGTTAAAAAATAAGCCCCTGCAGCGTTTTTCTGCGGGGGCTATGTCTGTCCGGCGTCTTTTATTTTGTGGCCAGCTCTGTTCCTGTGTCTTTAACAGGCGTGTATTTTATTGTAATAAGCTGTGTTAAATCTTTAATCTGAAAATCAACGTTTTCAAACCTTGAATCAGGGTTTGAAACAATCAGGAAGGAATTAGCGTTGTAGTTAAAGTCATCGCATCCGTTGATGCAGACCCACTGCCATGGAGCGAGGCGGCTGTTTCCTGTCTGGCCGATTAAAAAGTAGGTGTCAGATGATTCTGCGCAGTATTTCAAGTACATGGCGATTTCTTCAGGTTTGTAGAAAACGCTTATTTCATTTTTTATTCCAAGCTCGCTGAAGGCATAGGTAAGGGTTTCAAAATTGAACTGTGCCTGAGTGCGACCGTATTCATCAGTTGTAATAAAAAGATCGTTTGAGTTTAAGTCCTGTGGCTTTAAGAACGGATAGATGGTTGAAACTACCTGGAAAAAACAGAAATAGAAGTTTCCGATGTTTCCGAAAGTCCTGTCCACAAATTTAAATGGCTCAGAACCTGCTGCTTCGAGTGCTTTTCTTGCGGCGAGTGCTTTTGAAGCAGTGCCTTCAGGAATTACCTGGTTTGTAACAAAGCGGTAAGTAGCAAACTGTGTCATCTGAGCCGGAGTTGTTCCCTGTTTTTCTTCCCTGCGGTTAACGTCAGGTTTGTATTTTAAGAGAACTTCAATTTTATCAGCGCTGACAGTGTAGGCAAGCAGGTGAAGGAGAGAGATGTTTCCTGCAGCGGGTTCATCAAGGTTAACGCCTTTTGAGGAAAGAAGTTTGCAGGCTTTTTCAAAGTTTTTTGTCGAAAAATATGCAAGTGAGAGCTGGACAGTCAGTCCGGCAGGGGTTTTCTGAGTTAAGTCCTCTGTTTTTACGAGCTTTGAAAAGGTTTTATAATCATCATTTAAAGCAGCATCAATAAGCGGAGGAAAGTTTGACTGGGCAAAAACTCCTGCTGCAAGGAAGAGAGCAAGAAGTGCAGTAAAGAACTTTTTCATAATGTGGAACTACTCCTGTATTTTAAAAATAATAAAAATATTATACTATTTTTTCAGCTGACTCTCTAGTGTGCAGTGCGGTGCTGAAAAATTTTAAGGAAAACCGATGAAAACAAAACTTATTCTTGCGCCTATGGCAACTCTTTCGCATGAAGCCTTCCGCCGCTGTGTTGAAAGGTTTGGCGGCTGTGATGAATATTTTAACGAAATGATAAATGCAGGCTCTCTTCTTCATCAGGGACCCTTTGAAAAATATTATCTGATGAGCGGTCCTGTACCTGAAAAAATGGTCTGGCAGATTACGGGAACCCGCGCAGATTATATGGCAAAGGCTGCCTCTGTCCTTGCTGAACTTGAAGGCGCTGGAATTGATATAAACATGGGCTGTTCTGCCCCTCAGATTGCCTGTACGGGAGCCGGAATTTCGTGGATGACAAAACCTGTTTCAGAAACTCAGGAAATGGTCCGTCAGGTAAAAAGCGCCCTGGAAAATGCTTCAAAAGACGGTAAAAAAGCACTGAGACTTTCTGTAAAACTCAGACTCGGGGGAGAAGATTTTACTGACAGAGGCTTTTTTGAGTTTACGGATATGCTTGTAAGCGAAGGAGTTGAACTTTTAACGCTGCATCCGCGCACTCAGAAGGAAAAAACAGCCAGACATCTTCCGCGATATGAGTATGTAGAAAAACTTGCGCTGCGATATCCTTCAATGCCTGTATACCTTAACGGTGAGGTAAAGGATAAGGCAGGTTTTGATTATGCCTTAAGCAAGGCTCCCCACGCCTCAGGTGTAATGATTGCCCGCGGAGCCGCAAAGATGCCGTGGATATTTGCAAAACTTTCAGGGACGCTTGAAGACAAAGAATATGACATGCAGCAGACGGCACTGGATTTTATTGATGATATTGAAGAATGCCAGCCCCCGGAGTTCTGGCCGACCCGACTTCAGAGGTTTTTTACCTGGTATTGTCAGAATTTTTCGTTCGGGAATTATTTTAAGACACAGATGCTTAATTCAAAAGACAATGAGGATGCAAGGGCGCGGATTCACCAGTATTTTGAAAAATGCCCTGACGACCGCTTCCGAAGGCTTTAGTTTTTTTATGTTCTGTCCGGCTGCAGCCGCACTTTTTGTGCCTGTTCTTTTATTGTTCAGCCCTCTTTTTTCTGTCTTTAAAAATACCGTTTTTTATGCTATCGTTTGACACATGAAAAAGTGTTTTTTGATTTCTGTACTTTTGTTATCTGCTCCGCTTTTTTCTTTTGCACAGCAGGTGCTTTCCATGGACAGCGTTTTTTCTTCGCTTACAGAAAGTCCTGTAACTTCAGGGGATTTTACTCTTGAAAAATCCGCTGCAAAATTAAAGAAGCCCCTTAAATCAAGCGGAATCTTTGTGTTCTGTGATGAGGGTGTAATCTGGAAAACCTTAAAGCCTTTTCCTTCAACCATGGCGGTAACAAAGACTTCACTTATTCAGATAAAGTCTGACGGTACAAAGACAGTAACAGACGCTTCTTCAAACGAAGTTTTTAAATCCGTTGCACAGACACTTTCTTCCATCTTTTCAGGAAAACGGGAAAGCCTTGAAGAATGCTTTAATGTAACTTCATTTGATGCAGATTCTTCTTCGTGGACTATGAAACTTATTCCAAAAGACAGGACTATTGCCGCTGCCCTTAACCTTATTGAACTCGGCGGAAACATAAAGACAAAAAAAGCATCCCTCGACAGTATAAAAATCTTTCAGAGTCAGACAGACATAACTACATACAGCCTTATAAACCAGCAGTACAGACAGGAATTGACCGATGGAGAAAAAGCTCTCTTCAAATAAAAAATGGTTTACTGTCTGGGCTTTGTATCACGGCCTGATCATTGCCGCTTTTGCAGTTTCAGTTTTTTTTACAAAAGGAATCATTTTCAGTTCTGATTTTACACAGATGATGCCTTCTTCCTCAAAAAATCCTGCATCAAAAATTGCAGACAGGGCGGTTTCATCAAATTCTTCAAATACGGTTTTTATCCTTTCGTCTCATAAAGATTTTAACCGTGCAAAAGAAGGGGCAGAGCAGGCTTACACTCTTTTGAAGGATGAAAAAACAAAGTTTAATTCAGTGAACCTTTACACGGACAGTGAGGCTGTTGCCGATGTAAAGGAATTTATTGCCAGGAATCGTTTCTATCTTTTGGATAAAAAAACTCAAAGTCAGTTAAACACGGAAGAAGGAGCCCGGGCGTTTGCTTTGTCTTCTCTTGAGGATGTTTATTCAGGCTTTAGTCTTACGGGGCTTGATAATCTTGCTGAAGATCCTTTTCTGCTTGATCAGGTGAACATGCAGAACTATCTTGGAGCCGTTACTGACTCCGGAACAAAATTAAGCCCTAAAGACGGAGTTCTTGCACGGGAGTTTAATGACAGTTGGTATGTAATGCTCAGGCTTGAGCTTACAAAAGAAGGAGCCGGGCTTGCCAGTAAGAAAAATGCAGTTCCGCTCATCTACGAAAAACTTCTTCCCCTTGAAAAAGACGGCCTTTCCTATGTTTTTTACGGCTCTGCTTTTCACGGTTACAAAAGTTCAAGTTCAGCTTCAAAAGAAATTTCTGTAATTTCAACCGTCAGCCTGCTCGCAGTCGTGCTGATTCTCCTTTTTGTGTTTAAGTCAGCGCTTCCTGTTCTTGCAAGCCTTTTTTCAATTTTTTGTTCCGTGCTCGCCGCATTCTGCGCCACACATTTTGTTTTCGGTCAGATACATATGACGGCTCTTGTCTTTGGAACTTCTTTAATCGGCTCCTGTATTGATTATTCGCTTCATTATTTTATCAACTGGAAAACCTCAAAAGAACTTGATGATTCCTCAAAAATCCGCCGGCACCTGTTTAGCGGACTGATTCTTTCGCTTGTTTCTACAGAACTCTGCTTTGCTTTTCTGTTCTTTGCGCCGTTCATACTTTTAAAGCAGATGGCAGTTTTCAGTTTTACAGGAATCTTAAGTTCTTTTTTAACTGTGTGCGGCTTTTTTACAGTCTTTAAGCTCCCGCCGGAACATGACAGAAAAATCCCGTTCCTTTCTTTCTGGGAAGAAAAACTTTATCCGGCTATACCTTCTCCATTAAAAAAATACGCAGGACAGACCGTTACTGTTTTAATCATTGCAGTAAGCGCGTTTATTCTGTCAGTTAATTCAGACGGGTTGAAAATCCAGAATAACATTTCAAACCTTTACAAAATGGAAGGCCGCCTCAAAGACGATACCGTAACGGCTTTTCAGGTCTTAGATTACAATCCTTCAAGTTATCTTGTTTTAAGTGCGCCTTCGCCGGAAGAACTTCTTGAAAAAGAAGAAGAAATCTCTCCGCTTCTGCCGGACAGACATATCTGTACAAGCCGCTTTATTCCGTCAGTTAAGATGCAGAAGTCATCCCTTGAATCCGTAAAAAAACTTCTTCCTTTTGCATCAGCACAGTTTGAAAACCTCGGCTTTGATGAGGAGACTGCGCGTGATTTTAAGGAGTCAGTTTTATCGGAAAACGATGAATTTGTAACTCCTGAAGGTGACATTCCGTCTTCAATAAAGCCTGTGATTAAGATGCTCTGGCCGGGAGAGTACGGCGGAAAGTATTATTCAATTATTCTGCCTTCGGGTATAAGTGATGAAAATTTTTACCGCACCCTTGCAGAGTCAGACGAAAACATTTTCTTTGAAAACAAGGTAAAAGATATAAGCTCAGCCCTCGACAGCCTTACACGGATGGTCCTGGTGATGTTTGCCCTTGCTTTTGTCATAATCGCTTTTATCATGAAGTTCTTTTACAGCTGGAAAGACACCTTAAAAATCATTTCGATTCCTGTTTTGAGCGTGCTTGTAACTGCCAGTGTTTTTGTTCTTTCAGGATTAAAAATTGAATTTTTTGGTATAACGGGAGTGATTCTCGTATTCGGGCTTGGACTTGATTATATAATCTATAAAACGCAGAATAAGCGTAACCAGACAGAGGCTTTTGCGATTGCCTTAAGTTTTGTGACAACTGCGGTAAGTTTCGGTTCACTTGCTTTAAGTTCGTTTGTACCGGTGCATGTAATCGGTCTTTCGATTGTGAGCGGTCTTGTAACGGCATTTATCTGCGCTGTTTTATAGGAAAGGGGGAAGTCTCCCCCTCGCTCCAGCCGCGAGCCGCTCCACAAATGCCATAAGCGCACAGAACGCTTCTGTCATTTGCTCCGCTTTGTCGTGTCTTACGCTGCCCCCTCTGCGGGGCGTTAAAGGAAAGTGCATGACCGCCCCGCAACGCCCCTGCTTAAAAATAAAAATTATCTGGAGAAACTATGATAATTAAAAATAAAACTTTTCTGCTTTTTATCTTACTCTTACAGGCATTTCTCTTTTTTTCGTGCCAGACAAACAGAACTTCTTCTCACCTCAATAAGGTTTACGTTACAAATACAAATCCAGTAGATCTTATGGAAACAAAGGCAATAACTTCAGTAATCGACAAAGTTCAGATTTTTGAAGGAGATTTCGGGGAAAAGTTTTTTTCAACCGTACTTGCCCTTTATGCAGATGTTTCTGCAGTAAATATCGTAATGCTTAATGAGATGGGGATTGAAGTCGGTTCAATTGATTACGATGGAAAAAATTGTACGATTGACAGCTCTTTCTTCCCGAAAAACTTAAAGGCAGAATACATAATTCTTGATTTACAGAATGCGTATGCGGACTTTTTCTATGCGGCGTCACATTATAAAAAATACGGTCTCCTTTTCGAAAAAGAAGAAAACAGAAGGCTCTTAAGCAGAAACGGCCGTCTCATTGAAGAAATAATTTATGAGGGAAAAGTCCTGACAATAAAAAATCACCTCCGCGGTTATACATATAAACTGACAGACGGGGAATAGCGGATATAAGATCAAAGCCGGCGCGGCAGGCGCAAACTGGATGCTTTCCAAGGCCGCCTGCTCCCTCGCGTATTTTTTTTATGCGACTGTTTATCATGTGCGAAACCCGGGCAAACTTAATTCAGTCAGTTCTTCAAAAAAAACAGCGCGAAGGAGAAGAAACGATTTCAAAAGCATTATGTTTGCGGATGCCGCGCCAGCGGCAATATGATAGTTCCATATACGCAAACATCATGCAGCGCGTTAACGCGCGGTTTTGAAAATCGTTGATTCGACTGGGAGCTGTTTTTTTGAAGTTTCGGCGGATTTAATTTGTTTGCCGGGGGGGGCGCTTTACCGTGTTGAAACAAATCCTTTGAATTCAGTATAATAGTTCAATTACACAAACGAAATTGAACGAGTTTTTTAAGGAGAAAACGATGGCTTATTATTTTTCAGAACCTTCACACACTTTCGGCGAATATCTTCTGGTTCCAGGTTATTCTTCAGCAGAATGCACTCCGGACAAAGTTTCATTAAAAACACCGGTAGTTAAATATAATAAAAAGAAGGGAGAAGAATGTCCCCTCACAATGAATATTCCAATGGTTTCTGCAGTTATGCAGGCTGTTTCTGACGATAAACTTGCAATTGCCCTGGCAAAAGAAGGCGGAATCAGTTTTATTTTCGGAAGTCAGACAATTGAAAATCAGGCAGCAATGGTTGCCCGCGTAAAGGCATACAAAGCAGGTTTTGTAACATCTGATTCAAATATCCGTCCTGAACAGACTCTTGAAGAAGTAATCGAATTAAGCGAAAGGACAGGCCATTCAACTGTAGCCGTTACAGAAGACGGAACTGCAAACGGCCGCCTTGTTGGAATCATCACTTCAAAGGATTTCAGAATCGGTCACTGTCCTGCAGGCTCAAAGGTAAAGGACTACATGACAGGCCTTAATGAACTTGTTACCGGACAGGAAGGAATTACTCTTTCTGAAGCCAACGAAATCATCTGGGAAAAGAAAGTAAACCAGCTCCCGATTGTTGATAAAAAAGGAAATCTTGTTAGCCTTGTATTCCGCAAGGACTATTCAACTCACGTACAACATCCGAAGGAACTCCTTGATTCAAAACAGCGCTACATCGTAGGTGCAGGAATCAATACACGCGATTATATGGAACGCGTTCCTAAACTTCTTGAAGCAGGAGCAGATGTTTTCGTTCTTGACTCATCAGAAGGTTTCTCTGAATGGCAGGCAAGAGCCCTTAAAGACCTTCATAAAGCTTTCCCTGGAATAAAAGTTGGCGCAGGAAACGTAGTAGACGCAGAAGGCTTTAAGTTCCTCGCTGACGCAGGTGCAGACTTTGTAAAAATCGGTATCGGCGGCGGTTCAATCTGTATTACACGTGAACAGAAAGGTATCGGACGCGGTCAGGCAACAGCAACAATTGAAGTAGCACAGGCCCGCGACGAATATTACAAAAAGACAGGTATTTATGTTCCTGTATGTTCAGACGGCGGTATCGTTCATGACTACCATGTTACACTTGCACTTGCAATGGGTGCAGATTTTGTAATGCTTGGACGCTACTTTGCACGCTTTGATGAATCTCCTTCAAACAAACTTGTAATCAACGGTAACTATGTAAAAGAATACTGGGGCGAAGGTTCAAACCGTGCCCGCAACTGGCAGCGCTATGACCTTGGCGGCAAGAAGGGAATGGCATTTGAAGAAGGCGTAGATTCTTATGTTCCTTATGCAGGCCACCTCCACGACGGAGTAGGCATGACTTTAAGCAAGGTAGTTCACACAATGTGTAACTGCGGTGCCCTTTCAATTCCTGAACTTCAGGAAAAAGCAAAGATTACGCTCGTATCTCCTGTTACAATCCAGGAAGGCAGCGCACACGACGTTACGGTAAGAAATACGACATCTGTGCAGAATTAATGACTCAGAAATTACATCCATGTAATTTCTGAGTTGACACAATTGCTGCGCAATTCTGTCATAAATATGGAAACTGGGTGGCATCCGTGCCACAAAAACTGCGTCCGTGCAGTTTTTTATCCGACACAATTGCTTCGCAATTCTGTCATAAATATGGAAACTGGGTGGCATCCATGCCACAAAAATTACATCCATGTAATTTCTGAGTTGACACAATTGCTGCGCAATTCTGTCAAAAGTATGGATACTGGGTGGCATCCGTGCCACAAAAACTGCGTCCGTGCAGTTTTTTATCCGACACAATTGCTGCGCAATTCTGTCAAAAGTATGGAAACTGGGTGGCATCCGTGCCACGAAAAATTACATCCATGTGATGAAAGCTCTTCCACTGGGGAAGGGCTTTTTTTTTGCTTTTTTTCTGCGCGGAGGCGGAGTTCCTTGATAGATAAATTTTATAAAAAAAGATATAATATCTGATGAACTTAAGGAACTTTCTGGTTCTTAAGTTCTGCTTGCTTCCGTTATTTTTAGCGGGGGACTATTTAATTCATTTATGGAGAAACAAATGAAAAAAATCTTTGCTGCTGTTCTGGCTTTAATGGCCGGGATGAGTTTATCCGTATTTGCACTGGAAAAAAGTATTGCTGACAATGAGAAAGTTGAAAAAGTTGAAGCAATTACTTCTGTTGCAAATACAAAAGGAACAAAAATCTATGTTGTAGGAGATTCAACTTTCTCTGCATTTTCTGATCCTTACTATTATCCGCGCTATGGTATCGGAACAAAACTTGGTGATTACCTTAATCCCAAAAAAGTTGAAGTAATCAATCTTGCAATGTCAGGACGTTCTTCAAAAAGCTTTCTTACAGAAGCAAACTATAAGACTCTTGTAAACAATATCAAGAAAGGTGATTACCTTATCATCGGTTTCGGCCACAATGATGAAAAAACAGAAGAAGCCCGCTATACAAATCCAAATGGTTCAAAAGATGAAGCAGGCTCATTCAAAAACAGCCTTTATGTAAACTACATCAAGCTTGCCCTGGACAAAAAGGCAACACCTGTTCTCTGTACTCCAATCGTGCGCCGTGCTCCTGGAAAAGCATACGAAGGTTCTTATGTTCATATTACTAAGGACACTGCTGAGTTCCCTGGTGGAGACTACCCTAAGGCAATCCGTGAACTTGGAAAAGAAACCGGAGTTCTTGTAGTTGATAATACTGAATATACAAAAGCCCTTTATGAATCAAAAGGCGACGACGGTACTGTAAAATATCACGCATGGCTGGGTCACAAACCTGGCAGCGTAGATAACACTCACCTGAACACTTACGGCGCTTCTGTTCTTGCCTATAATGTAATTCAGGAAATGTCTAAAAATATTAAAAACTTTTCAAAACTTCTTGCAAAAGACATTAAGGAACCGGGAGAAGAACTTTTAGTTCCTAATCCAAAATATATTGTTCCTGTTTATGCAGAATTTACACCGGCTGACAAATCTGGAAACTTCGTAACAACAGAACCATGGTTCGGTACTGTTTTTGGTGATATGGGTGGAATTGAAAAGATTGCAAACCCGGATCTCTACGAAATTAATGAAGAGGGCGGAAAAGTTGTAATGCATTCAGGAACAAAAGACGGTAAAACCGCTGCAGGTAAAATCGCTTCTGGTTCGGACGGGCTTGCTTTTTACTTCCAGCAGCTTCCTGCTGACAAAGATTTTGTTCTTTCAGCTGTAGCAACTGTTAAAAATGCAACAAAAAACAATCAGGTTTCTTTCGGTCTTATGGTCCGCGATGATGTTTACATTGATAAATACGATAACCAGGTAAAATCAGACTATGTTGCCGCAGGCTGCTTAAAACTTGCTAAAGGCGAAGGCGCATGGACTTCAACTTTTGCCCGCGCTGACGGAAATCTTGTTGAAAACACTGTTGCAAAACAGGAATTCCCTGCTTCGGGCGTTAAGATTCCTCTTTCAATCAAAAAGACAGGTGATTCTTATACAGTACAGTTTGGAAAAGACAGCGCTTCATTTACTGCAAAACTTACAGAAGTTGATGCTAAATGGGTTTACGCAGGCCTCTACACTGTACGTTCGGCTTTCATCGAGTATTCAGATGTTAAGCTTGAAGTAAAATAACTAAGCTGTTTTAAGATTCAGAAACAGGGACTGCACTAATACAGCCCCTGTTTAAAATAAAAACTGCCGTTTGAATGGCGCGTCTTAAAAAGATTCGTCACTTAAACGGCAGTTTTTTTTCTGTCTGCAGCCTGAGTATTCTGTAATTGAGCTGCTTTTATCTTATTTTTCGAGGTTTAATTACTGTACATTCACAAACAGTTTAATTGAAATCATTAAGATGACTTCTACCAGACCTAAAACAATAAAAATCATTAAGTGCTTGAAGCCTGGCTTTGGGATTTTCTTTTCTGAAACAAAAAGAGCACCGATTAAAGCCATGAAGAACATGTATACCATTGTAAGGTCGAGGCGGTTTGCCATCTGAATCAGGTAGATAATCGGGAAAACAAGGGCTGCTGTTGTAACAGGAACACCGTTAAAGTACATGCGGTTGCAGTCCTCTTCTTTCTGACGTTCTTCTTCCTGAACGTTGTAATATGCAAGACGGATAACAGCTCCGAGAACATAAAGAATGCAGATTACAAAAAGAAAATCTTTAAGATATGTGTAGTAATGTGTTTTTGTTGTAAGGCGGTCTAAGAATCTTGAAGTTTTTACCAGGTTGATTCCGATGCAGGCAGGAAGTACGCCAAAGGCAATTACATCAGAAAGGGAATCAATCTGAATACCGAATTTTTTTGCAAAGTCGGTACGGTTCGGTTTTGAGCGGGCAACTTTTCCGTCAAAAGCATCAAGACAGCCGCATACCATAAGACAGATAATTGCGGCAAGAATGAGCTGCGGTGTAAAGGAACATGCAATTCCGATACAGGCAGATACAATAGAGAGATAAGTTAAAATAACTGTGTAATCGTAAACACCTAACATAAAAAATTCCTTATGTAAACAGTTTATCATCTTAAAATAACCCTTGCAACTAAAGGCTCTTTTGTGGAAAATAGAATAGAATATGTTAGACTCGATTGTTAATCTCTTTACTGCTTATGTATCCTACTGGCCTCTCGCCAGTTTCTTTATCCTGCTTCTTGCAGGTTTTAATATCCCGGTTTCTGAAGATGCCGTAATCATTCTCTCTGCAGGTGTAGCTTTTGCTGACCGTTCCCTCATTATCCCTAACTGGGTGGCACTTTATGCAGGCATTATCGTAAGCGACATCATGGTTTACTGGCTTGGTTATTTTGTATCAAAGGGACTTTTTCAGTTTAAGGCCATCAGAAAAAAACTTACTCCAAAAAAAATCCGCCTGGTTGCAAAGGCTCTGGACGATTACGGTTTCAGAACTTTCATTGTAGTCCGCTTTATTCCTTTCGGTGCTAGAAATGCTTTGTGGATGTCTTCGGGGTTTGTAAGGCTTCCATTCAGAAAGTTTGTCCTTTACGATTCAATTGCGGCTTTAATCAGCTGTTCACTTCTTTATAATCTTGTTCTCTTTATGGGGGCAAAAGCTTCCCTGACTCATAAAATTATCGGCGTTGCACTCTTCCTGGCAATGATTGCTTTCTTTGCCTGTATGATAGTAAAAGTTGTACGCAAAGAAACAGAATTTTTTGACGAAGAAGACAGCAGTATTCAGAATAAATCTTCAGAAACTCAGGGAAAGGCTGAAGAAGCATAATTTTAGTCCTCTTTTTGTAACACACCTCAGGCCAGACTCAAAACGCTGTCAATTGAAACTAATAGTCTTTTGTGATAATATTCTGTGTATTTTTAAGAGATGTTTAATAAGTAAAAAATGTCTGTCTGTAATGCAGCAGACTGCTGTGTCCTGCACGGCTGAGACTTTTGCTTTTGAGACATCCCTTTATTATTGGAGCTTTTATGAAAGTTGTTGTTATCGGTGCCCAGTGGGGTGATGAAGGAAAAGGTAAAATTGTTGATTATTTAGCAGAAGATGCTAAATATGTTGTCCGCTATGCAGGCGGTCCGAATGCAGGTCATACAATTGTTGTAGACGGAAAGCAGTTTGCACTTCATCAGGTTCCAAGCGGAATTCTTTATCCTGAAAAATCTGTTTTCCTTGGTGCCGGTATGGTAATTGATCCTGAAGCCCTTTTTGCAGAACTTCAGATGCTCAAAGACAACGGAATTGACTGGGAAGGCCGTGTATTCATTTCTGACCGTGCTCATCTTATTCTTCCACGCTACCGTCAGATGGATAAAGACCGTGATGCTTCACGCAAGCGCCCTATTGGAACAACTGGCCGCGGAATCGGCATTGCCTACTCAGAAAAAGCCCAGAGAGACGGTATTCGTCTTGCAGATCTTGACTGGAAACAGAAAATGGACGAATTCGAAGGTGAAGACCTTGAATTTATCAATAAATATAAAGATAAGCTTCTTGAAATGCGCGTAGACCTTACAGCAAAAATGGCACAGTTCAAAAAAGACAATATTCTTTTTGAAGGTGCACAGGGAGCAATGCTCGACATTGATTCAGGAACTTATCCGTATGTTTCTTCCGGAGCTTCTTGTTCTGCAGGTGCAGCAACAGGCTGTGGAATCGGTCCTCACGACCTTGATAAAATCCTTGGTGTATTTAAGGCTTACGAAACACGCGTTGGAAACGGTCCTATGCCGACAGAATTCAATGACAGTGATGCTGCAGAAAGTGAACTCTGCCGTACTGTCCGCGAAACAGGCCGTGAATACGGTGTTACAACAGGCCGTGCCCGCCGCTGCGGTTACCTTGACCTTGTAGCACTCCGCTATGCCTGCCGCGTAAACTCTATTGACAGCCTTGTTCTTACACACCTTGATATCTATGATCCTATGGAACAGATTGAAGCCTGTGTTGCCTATGACATTGACGGAAAAATCGTAACGGATTTCCCTGCAAATGTTGAAGCAATGGAAAAAGCAAAGCCAATCCTTGAAAAGTTTGAAGGCTGGAAAACTCCTCTTAAGGATGTAAGAAAGTATTCAAAACTTCCAAAAAATGCCCGCAATTATATTGAATTTATTGAAGATTACTGCGGTGTTCCGGTAGGAATCATTTCAGTTGGTTATGAACGCGATCAGACATTCATCCGCAAGAATCCGTGGAAACGCTAGTGCGTTTCCTGACGGGTTTGCAAAGGCAAATCCGGTGAAAAAAATAAAACTGAAGTTTTATTTTTTCCTGACGAGTTTGTAATACAAACTCGGTGGAAAAAGTAATAAATAATCCTAACGAAGGCTCCCTGCGACTGATGCAGGGAGTTTTTTTATGGAGTTTTTCTTATAGTGAGGGGGAGAGCCCCTGCTAGTTAAAGATCTTTTTTACTGCTTCTTTGAATTTATTTCCACGGTCAAACTCATTGTTAAACATTCCGAAACTTGTTGCGCCCGGGCTGAAAACTACGACTTTTCTTCCGATTGCGCCGCGGCGGGCTTTTATGTCTTCTTTGAGTTTGTTAAGCATTTCATCCAGGGAATTATATACGCCTGAGTGTTTTATTCCGTGTGCCTTAAAATCTTCGATAAGTTTATCTGTTGCAGTGCCCGCAAGCAGGTATGTAGCCGAAGGCTGGATTGCAAGCGGATTTGAAAGTGTGCGGGCAACAGGCGATAAATCAAGTCCTTTGTCAGTTCCGCCTGTTAAAAAGATTACAGGCTCTCCGAAGGCCTGTGTTGATTCTGCTGCGGCCTCAGGAACTGTTGCGGCTGAGTCATTGTAAAAGCGGACTGTCAGGTTTTCATTCTGCCATTCATGGAAGAATTCAAGGCGATGTTCAATTCCGTTCCATTGTCCGAGAATGCTGATTGTCTGTTCAGGGGCTACTCCCATGAGTTCAAGGACAAGGGCTGCATTTAAGACATTGAGGCGCATGTGTTTGCCGGGAACAACGAGGTCTTTTAAGATTACTTCAGTGTCTTTTGCGTGAGTCTGGGCGTAACGGCTCATATTTTTCGGGGGCAGGCGGCAGATGCCTTTGCCGTCTTTATCCTGCCAGACTCCGTACACTTCTTTAGGAAGTTTTGTTTTTGAATAGCGCAGGACCTGTGCTTTTGTTTCTTTTGCAAAAATATTGCCCCAGTTATCGATTAAGGTTCCGCCGTCTGCAGCCGGGTCATCATCAAAATCAAGAATCGTAAAATCATCTTTTGTCTGGTCGGCGTAAATCAGTTTTTTGTCGGCTACATAGGCAAGCATTGAATGATAAAAGTTCTGATGGTCAGGAATTATTTTTGTGATTACTGCAATGTGCGGTTTTAAAAGTTTTCTTCCGCGAAGGTCTGCAAGCTGCCAGCTTGAAAGTTCAAGCACTACAGGTGTAGTTCCGCTTGTTTTTTCAAGGAAGGTAAGGGGTGAAACCGTTATGTTTCCTCCAAGGTAGGCGTCAAAACCTGCCTGTTTAAGTCCATACCAGATTGCGCTTACTGTAGAACTTTTTCCTTTGCTGCCTGTAACTGCGATTACAGGTGCCTTTGAAAAATTGAGGAAGAGGCTCAGGTCAGTTTCAATTGCTTTTGCAGCGGCAAGATATTTGTTGCCGTCATATTTTACGCCCGGGTTTTTGATTACACAGTCAGCGTTTTCAAAGTCTTCGATTCTGTGTTCGCCCAGCCGGTATGAAAGGTTTTCTTTAGGAAGGGAAGCATCTTCGGACAGGGATTTAATTGTCGGAGCGAGCTGCTCTGCAGTTTTCATGTCAGTTACAAGAACTTTTGCGCCGTATTTTAAAAGAAAGCGTACAGCCGCCTCTCCGCCGCCGTTGAGCCCCAGTCCCATTACGACAACATTTTTGCCGCGTATGTCATCTAAAGTTTTAAAATAACAGCCCTCCGGGTAAAAATGAGGAACAGGTGGAAGTGGTTCGTTTGTGTCTGACATAAGAACTCCTTAAGTATATTTTTACCTTGAAGTCTGAAGATTTCTTGTCTTCTTGAATCTTGCAACGGCTTCTTCAATTAAAAGATTTGTCAGGCTTGTAAAATCAAGGCCAAAGGCTCCGCACATTTTAGGGAACATGCTTATCTGGGTAAAGCCCGGCATGGTGTTGATTTCGTTGAGGTAGAGCTTGTCTGTGTCTTTATCAATGAAGAAGTCTACGCGGCTTAAGCCTGCAAGGTCTAAGGCTGCAAAGGCTTTTTTTGCGAGTGTGCGGATTTCTTCCAGTCTGTCTTCTTCGAGGCGGGCAGGAATGAGTAAGTCTGCTCCGTCAGGGTCGTTGTATTTTGCGTCATAGTCGTAAAAGTCGTGTTTAGGCGCAATTTCTCCAGGTCCGTAAGCTGTCAGCTTTTCTGCCGGTACTGTTCCGTCATCAATTGTCGGATTTCCTGTAACAGAGCATTCAATTTCCCGGGCATTTACTGCTTTTTCGATTAAAATTTTGTCATCCCAGTTGAAGGCTTCCATGATGGCACCGTTTAAGTGCTGTAAATCTTTTGCAAGGGATGCTCCGTCTGAACTTCCTGCGGCGCATGGTTTTACAAAAAGAGGGAAGCCAAGTTCTGTCTGTGCCTGTTCTAAAAGTTCGTCATAGCGTTTCCAGTCGGCAAGGTCACTACGCCTTACGCAGATGCCCGGAACTACAGGAATGCCAGCATGCTCTAAAACAACCTTTGTTTTTTCCTTATCCATTGTTTCTGCGCTTCCGAGGGTAGTACAGCCTACATAAGGAACATCTGTCATTTCAAAAAGTCCCTGAATTGTTCCGTCTTCGCCGAAAGGTCCGTGCAGGACAGGGAAAACAACGTCTGTGCCGATAATTTCGTTATTGATGCGGAAAGTTCTTTTTGTTCCGCCGCCTGGAATTACTGAAACTTCTTTTGATTCATCTTCGATGATGGAAAAGGCTGCTTTTGAGTCTTTTTTTATGCGTTCAAGTTCGCTTTGCGGCTGTAAAAACCAGCGTCCTTCTTTTGTGATTGCGATGAGCTGAACTTTGTTTTTTGAGTCGATATTGCGTGCAACGGCTGCTCCTGAAACTAATGAGATTTCGTGTTCTCCTGTTTTTCCGCCGTAAATAACTGTAACTGTCATGTATTTAGCCTGTTTTTTATATGAAATTAGACCGGTTTCTTTTTTTAACCGGCAGTTAAATTATAGCGATTTGAATAAAAATGGTGTAGTGGCAGGGGAAGCGTCAGCGCTGTGAAGGACGAAGGCCGCGGCGCGGCTGGAGCGGTAAGCGGAATCCGGAACATAGCGGCCCCCGGAATGCGTGCATTCCGGGGGAGACGCCCTAAAATACCATTATAAAATTGTCTTTAAGGAGGATGTAAGGTATAATCAGTTTACCGGCATTTAAATTTATGTCCGATATTTTTTCTGGAGGTAATTTGTATGAAAAAACTTATTGCAGGACTTACTGTCCTTTTTGCATCAGTTTTCTGTTTTGCAAATGACTATCTTAATTTTACAATCCCTCTTGAATGGGGCTTTTACTGGCAGGATAAAAAAGGCTCCTCTGGGGCTGACGCTTTTGAATACATCTGGTCTTACGGAGTAACAGGTGAGTATTTTCATACTTTCTCAGGTCCGTTTGGTATCGGTGTGAAAGGCGGCGTTAAAAAGTGTGACGTTGAAATTGAGATTAATGACGGAAACAGTGAAGATGCCAACTCAATCGGCTGGAGTCTTGCCCCTTCAATCGGCTGGGCTTTTGACGGCAGAGGCACAAAAAAGAAGGTAAATATCTATCCTCTTATCTGGGAGCATTACAGTCTTACAGATATGGAAGTTGCTGACGATGATAAGTTGGTCCTTACGAACTATAAATTCGGCGCTACTTTCTCATGGCAGTGGGGCGATGATATGGTTTCTAACGGCCTTGAATTCGGATTCTCTCTTCCGTGGGAAGGCTATCTTGAATACGACGGAACAAAAGTTTCTAAAAATGGAACCGGTTTTGACTTCCATATTGCATATAAGCTTTCTGTGTGCTTAGAAAATTAAGACGGTAATTTTAAAGAAATAAAACGGCATTTCATATTGAGATGCCGTTTTTTTATGCTTAAGTGATGGGTAAGCTTTTCTTATTTGTATCCCATTTCTGAGAGGGCTTTTTTTGCCTCTGAAATCTCATCGTAGGGATGAGGGCCGTCCTTATAGATGATTGAGTTTTCGTGGCTTTTTCCTAAAAGAAGGACGATGTCGTTTTTTGATGCCATCTTAAAAGCCTGGCGGATAGCTTTTGGCCTGTCAGGTGTGATAAAAAGATCTTTATCCAAGATTTTTCCTTCTTTCTGAGCACCTGCGGCAATTTCCTTTAAGAGTTCAACACTGTCTTCTCCGCGGGGATCTTCATCTGTGAGTATGATGTAATCGCAGAAGCGGGCTGCAACGGCTCCCTGTAACGGACGCTTTTTTCTGTCGCGTTCGCCGCCGCTTCCAAAAAGGCTTATCATTTTACCTGAACAGCGTCTTCGGACTGGAGGGAAGATTGTTTCAAAGCTTGAAGGAGTGTGCGCATAGTCAACGATAACTTCAAACGGCTGTCCCTGGTCGATTACTGTCATTCTTCCTTTTACCGGTGTCATCTGCGGAACTTTTTCTGCGATAACTGAAAGCGGTGTTGAGGTGAGGCGGCTTACTGCGATTAAGGCTGCCATTATGTTGTAGGCGTTGAAAGCGCCCGGAAGCGGTGCCTTAACGTGAATTATTCCGGGGTTTACAGGTTTAGAACTTTTATCTACGAGATTAGGTTCTGTAATGCTGAAGGTAAGTCCATAACTTGCACTCGCAATATTCTTGCCGCAGAGGTATGGAATTGAAGGCGGGAGCGGAGGAAGAGGTTTCTGGTCTTCAATTCCTGCAACTGCCTGTTTTCCTGCTTTTCCTTCTGTCGTAAAGCCTATTACCGGCTTTTTTGTTGCTTTTATAAAATAAGGGGCTGATTCATCTTCGAGGTTTACGATTCCAAACGACGGAACTGTAGTTTTTTTGCCGCAGATGGTTTTTATGTGGTCGTTTTCGTCCAGTTTTCTGAAAAGATTTGCCTTGTCGTCGCGGTACTGCTCAAAGGTGCCGTGAAATTCAAGGTGCTCAAGTGTTACGTTCATAAATACGCCGCAGTCAAAATCGATGCAGGCGGTGCGTGAGAGCTTTGGTGAAAGACCGTGACTTGAAGTTTCGATTACAGCGTATTCACAGCCGTTTTCTGCCATGAGGGCAAGATATTTCTGGATGACCGGAGCCTCAGGCGTTGTAGTATGCTGAGGATTTGCAAGGGCTTCTTCTCCCAGGGAATACTGAACTGTAGAAATAAAGCCTGCCTTGTGTCCGTTTAAGCGTAAAAGCTGCCAGATGAAGCTTACGGTTGAAGATTTTCCTTCTGTTCCTGTAACTCCGATTATTCCGAGCTTTTTTGAAGGGTTGTCATAAAAACAGGCAGCGGCAGGAGCCATTGTCTTACGGCTGTCTGCTACGCGGAGAAATACCGGGTGCGAGTCAGTTTTTTTGAGGGTGGAACTGATTTTTTCCTTAGTGTCAGAATCAAAATCATCCTGGAAAACTATTGCAGCAGCACCGTTTAAAAGTGCCTGCGGTATAAAAATGTTTCCTGTTGTGTGAGTGCCTGGCAGGGCGAAAAAGAGTGTTCCCGGAGTAACATCGCGGCTGTCAAATACAAGGTCTGTAATTTTTGTGTCAGTAAAAGCGGCGTTTAATGTTGAGCCGTCACTTTCCGTGCATACGTGGTCGAATGAACTTAAGAGTTCTGAAAGATTTTTTGTCATAACTCTTTCATTTTATCCTTAAAGCCGTGAGTTTTTCAATCACAGAAAGCAGCTGTGCGGCGGGGAGAATTAATCCGGGATGTAGCGGGCGCGGTTTGAGTCAGTTTCAAAAACATCGATGCGGCAGATTTTTGTTCCTGAAGGCGAAGTAGATGAAAGGTCTTTTCCTTCTTCACTTAAGGTTTTAATCAGACTGTCGTAGATGTAAACTGCAATTCTTTCTGCGCTTGGATTATCCTTAAAAAAAGAAATGTCGTTCAAGTTTGTATGGTCAATTGAAGCAAGAACTTTTTTAAGGGCTTTTTTGAGGATTGAAAAATCAAGAAGCATTCCGCCTTCATCAAGCTGTGTTCCTGAAACATGGACATAAACCTTGTAATTATGTCCGTGAAGGTTTTCGCATTTTCCGTGGTAGTCTTTTAAAAAATGTGCGGCGGCAAAGTCGTCTTTAACCCGTACTTCAAACATCTTTTAATCCTTCTGCTGTTCCTGAGTCTGTTTTTCTTCGTATGCTTTGATTTCTTTCTGGTAGTCGTAGCTTTCTATCCAGCGGATAACAGGATCGCGCCAGTCGTCTGCGGCAATTCCTTCGAGTAAAAGTCTTTCATACATAAAGGAGATGTGGTCTTTTATTTCTGCAACATCATCTGTGTTGATGGCAGGAGCGGTAAGGAACATGTCGTTGATGAAGTTTACTGCATCGTTTGGTGTGAAAAGTTCCGGGAAGAGTTTTGTAATCATGTAGAGGGCCGACGGAATGCAGTTTACCGAGTGCTGTTTCATGTAGAGCACTGATTCAGCAATTTCCACTGCCTCATTATAGATTTCCGTATTTTTCTGGAAACATTCTGCTTCGGTTAATTCAAGTTCCCTGAAGAATTTTTTGAAGTAAACTGTTGTAAGTGCAATCAGTGCAATGTGGAGGCTTGGAACACAAAGAAGGTGCGGATCAAAGGCATGGATGATGCGGAAATGAATATTTTCTTTGTAGACAGGACGCTCTGTTGTAGAAAGCGTGTGTTTATACATCCTGCCGGCTTCTGTGTAGACTTTTGTTGTTGCCGTAAACCATTCGTTGCAGAAACGTGTTGCTTTTTTCATTCCATAGCGCTTAATAATCATTGTAAGCGGGCGGAGGAAAAGATAGACAAAATCCATATACACATAAACCTTTGACGGTGTGAACGGGATTTTTTTGTCGAGCGGTGAGTCAACGTTTACAACCGGGATGTGGGTAAAGCCCCATTTCTGAAGGAACTGGGTTCCCATGTAATTTTTCGTAACTGTATATAAAAACTTCCAGGCAACTTTATAAGTGCGGGGTGAAGGAATTATGCGGAAATACGGATAAAGACCGCTGTAGGTTTTTAATTCGCGTTCCTGAAATTTTAATTCCCTTTTTTCTTTTCTGGTGAGTTTTTTGTTATCCATTAAAAACTTCCTTGGCTATTGCTACAGACTGCATTGCGTCTTTTGAATAATAATCGGCACCGATCTGGGCAGCGTAATCAGCTGTGAGGACTGCACCGCCTACCATTATTTTAACAGATTTTCCTTTCTCTTTTAAAGCAGAGCGTAAAGATATAATGGTTTTTTCCATATTGGTTACAGTAGTTGTCATGAGGGCACTTAAGCCTACGAGTTTTATGTCATTATCAAGAACTGCTTTTATTACTTCTTCTTCAGGGACATTTTTTCCAAGGTCGATAACAGTGTAGCCGTAGTTTTCGAGCATGGCTTTGACGATGTTTTTTCCGATGTCGTGAATGTCCCCGAAAACAGTTGCTATGACGATTGAGCCCTTTGACTCAGTCTGCGTGCCTGTTTCTTTTAAAAAGGCTTTAATTACACTAAAGGCAGCGCTTACTGTATCTGCGCTTAAAAGCAGCTGTGGAAGGAATTTTACTCCTTTTTCAAAATCCTTTCCGACTATATCGAGGGCAGGAACTATGCAGCGGTCGATTATTGAAACAGGTTCAACTTTTGATTCAAGGAGTTTTTTAGTGGCCTGTGCGGAGGAATCTTTAAATCCTTTGCAGATTATATCGATTAAAGCTTTCTCATCTTCTGTTAAATCTTCCGGAAGGGCAGTGTATGCTGAAGACGGAGCTGAAACATCTTTTTTGACTTCGCTTTTTGCAGGAAGGGCAGAAGAAAGCTGTTCAGCCGTAACTCCGTAAAGCGGGGCTGAAGTTCCGTTGTAAGTTGTTATATAGGTGAGGCAGTTTTCATCGTAAGAAGCGAGTGCCCTGTAGCCGTAATAGCTTTCCATCATCGGCTGGCTTAATGGATTTATGATACAGGCATCAAGTCCTGCGTAAAGAGCCATAGCAAAAAAGCGTGAGTTAATGATGTCACGGCGCGGAAGTCCGAAACTGATGTTTGAAACGCCCAGAATGAATTTTATGCCCTGACTGCCGTATTTGTTTTTCAGGATGGTGATTGCGCGGCAGGTTTCAAGTGCTTCTTTCTGCTGAGAACTTACAGTAAGGGTTAAGGTATCGATTACGATGTCGCGTACTGGAATACCGTATTTTGCGGCTTCCTTTATGATTTTTTCTGCTACGGCGGCGCGGCCTTCTGCAGTCGGAGCAATTCCTGCTTCATCAATACAGAGGGCAACTACAGAGCCACCGTAGTGCTTTACGAGCGGGAAGACTTTATCCATTACGTCCTGTCTTCCGTTTACTGAGTTTATGAGAGCTTTCCCGTTGTAATAGCGCAGGCCTTTTTCGAGAACAGGTGCTTCTGATGAATCGAGCTGAAGCGGTGTTGAAAAAGCATTCTGAATTGTTTTAACTGCATCCACCATGGTCTGGGCTTCATCAATTCCTGGAAGACCAACATTTACATCGAGAATCTGTGCGCCTGCGTTAATCTGGCTTTCTGCTTCAGAGAGGACAAAGTTCATGTCATGCTTCTGAAGGGCTTCTTTTACCTTTTTTTTGCCGGTAGGGTTAATGCGCTCTCCGACTATCATCGGACCGGCAGAACCGCCAATCTGTACTGTCTGGTTGTACGAGCAGATCATTGTACTGTCTGCTTCTTTTATTAAGGTCCGTTCAACTTTTCCGAGAGGCTCAGCCTGTTCAACCAGGGCTTTTATGTGTGATGGAGTTGTACCGCAGCAGCCGCCTAAAACTAGAGCTCCGTTCAGGCGGTTTTTCTTTTGGCTTTCTGCAAATTTTTCAGGCTTAACAAGAAAGACAGCCTTTCCGTTCTGCACTACAGGAAGACCTGCATTCGGCTGAACTAAAACCGGAAGATGAGCGTATTTTAAGAATTGGCGGCAGAGTTCTTCGCCTTCGTCCAGAGAGCCGCCGCAGTTAAAGCCGATTACGTCAGGGCGGAGGGCTTCAAGATAAGTTACGCAGGTCTGAACGTCAGCACCGGTGAGGGTGCGGAGGTTTTTCTGAAAAGTCATTGAAGCGACAATGGGAAGAGAGGTGTTTTCTTTTATTGCAAGAATTGCCGCCTTTACTTCGTGGAGGTCTGCCATGGTTTCTACGATGGCAAGTTCAAACCCGTTTTTTTCTGCCAGAACTGCAGTTTCCCTGTAGGTATCGTAGGCCTCGTCAAAGGTCAGATCGCCCATCGGTTCAAGAAGACGTCCTATCTGGGAAGTGTCCCAGCCGATGTAGTGGGGCCGGGTATTTCCGCTTTCTTCTGCTTCTTTTACTGCTTCTTTCATAAGGCGGGCTGCGGCTTCGATATATTCTTTACAGCTGTAGCGTGCGTCTTTTAATTTGAGGGGAAGGGCACCGAAAGTGTTCGCTGTAAGTACATTTGCCCCTGCATCAAGATACTTTCTGTGAATTGATTTAATGACTTCAGGATGTTCAATGGAAACGTCTTCAGGAATATTGTAGTCAGTAATGCCTGCTTCCTGAATCATAGTTCCCATGCCGCCGTCAAAAAAAACGGGAAGGCCTTTGTCATTCTGTTCGTTTAAGTATTCACGGAAAGTTTTTTTCATATTGAGAATAATATAAAAAATCCTGATAAATTAAAAGTAAAATGTGGAGACGGAGGAAGATGAATTATCTGAGCTCATATTAAGAAAATACGTGAGGGAGGTGTATGTGTAGATTTTTTCACTTCTTTCTGTTATTTTTCTGTTTATATGAAAATCAGCGAAATACTTAATTCAAAAAAAGTTACTTTATCTTTCGAAATTTTTCCGCCGAAAAAACAGGAAGCATTTAATTCCGTAAAGGAAACTGCCCTCCGTCTGTGCTCTTCTAAGCCGGATTTTATTTCCATTACTTACGGGGCAGGCGGTTCAACCCAGACAAATACATCTGAACTTGCCTCTGCCGTTGAACAGACGGGAACTACAGCCCTTGCTCATTTAACATGTGTCCGCTCGACAAAAGAACAGCTTCTTGAGACTGTAGAAAGTTTGAAAGCAAAAAATATACACAATATTTTAGCCCTCCGCGGTGATTATCCGCAGGACAGAACTGAAGGTGAAGTTCTGTTTCCGTCAGGCCTTTGCCATGCTTCTGATCTTGCTGCAATCCTTAAAAAAGAGGGCTTTTGTGTCGGCGGAGCCTGCTATCCTGAAGGACATCCTGAGAGTGCTAACCGCGATGCAGATATTGATAATTTAAAGTATAAGGTTGATGCAGGCGTTGATTTTCTTACAACACAGATGATTTTTGATAATGACATGCTCTATTCATTTCTGTATCGGCTTCAGTCGGCTGGAATCCACGTGCCTGTAATTGCAGGTATCATGCCTGTGACTAATGCAAATCAGGTAAACCGCATGGTAGATTTATCAAATGCCTATATTCCGCGTAAACTGCTGTCTTTCTGTGACCGCTTCAGAAATGACAATGAAGCTATGAAACAGGCAGGAATTGCCTATGCAACAGACCAGATTATCGACATGATTTCAAACGGAGTCCGCGGAATCCACATTTATACAATGAATAAGCCTGAGATTGCTGAAGCGATTCTGGGAAATGTTGATTCAATCATTAAGGCAATTAATAAATAAGGTAAGATAAAAGACGCCGTTAATTTTCCTTCTCTGTACAGTATTAGTGTAATTAGTCTGATTTTCTGCATTTATAAATCTTTAGGCTTTTGAATGCCGCAAGAACTGCCTGTGCTGTGCTCATTTTATAAAACAGGCGGTTTCTGTCCGGTGGAATGGTTACTATCTGGGCAATGCTTTCATCTTTTGTGACAACTGCAAAAAATACTTTTCCTTCTTCACCAGTTGTCATAATGCCGCTAGTACCGATTCCGATATCCGCTTTATAAGTTTTTCTGCAGCATTCAGCCATTTCCAGTACAGTTTCCTTTGAATAGACACCGTATTTTTCGATTGCTGCTTTTTTTACGCCCTGAAGGATTTTAGCGTCATCACAGTAAGTAACAAAGGCCCCTTTTAAAACGGCTGAAGCTCCGTCTGTGTCAGTAATAAGGGATGCAATCTGTCCGCCCGTGCAGCTTTCCATTGTAGAGACCGTAAGATTGTTTCTAATGCAGAACCGGGTAAAAATAGCCCAGTCATCTCTGATTTTCTGCTCAAAAGCGGGTTTGGAGTTTTCTTCTTCTACAGCCTTTTCATCTATCATTTTCCAGACTCCTCAAAACTGCCGGATCAAGTTTTATGTGAAGGTTTTTTTCGTTTGTCGGAAGCACAAGCCCTTTTGGACCGTTTTTTGCGCGGCGAAGGTGCTTTACCTGGGTGTAGTATAAATCTGCCTCTCCGTTTTTTCTTGCTTTTGAATAGTGAACGGCAAGGTTTCCTGCAATAATCATTATTTCAAGCGGGATTGTTTTTCCTGCCCGCCCTTTTACAAAAATGTATCCGCCTGCATAATCTCTTGTGTGAAACCACATATCCTGTCCCTTTACATAATGCCGTAAAAGTTCATCGTTTTCACCGGCGTCTCGGCCTGCAAGAATTGTCCAGCCCTTTACTTCATAAATAAGCCCCGGACGTTCATTTTTCTCCTGCTGCTTTGGCTTAGAAGTTTTTCGTAAAATCTGCTCCAGTCTGACAGGGTTTTTCTCATTGAGCATTGAGCGGTACTGTTTTTCAAGGTCCTCAAGCTGTTTTTCTGTCCTGGATATATCGTGTTCAAGTTCTTCCAGTGCTCCAGACTGTTTTTTATAGGTTTCGTAATACTTTGCGGCATTTTCCTGAGCAGTTTTTTTGGGATCTACTTTTAAGCGTATGGTTTTTCCCGTGTCGTAGTCGGTACATTCAATAAAGCCGCCTGCTGCGGCTCCTTCGGTAAAAAGATAACTGTAGGAAAGAATCAGGTCTCCTTCGTGCTTCCACTGAGCGGCACTGGCAAAAGTTTTCTGTTTCTCCTTAAGTTTTTCGAGGGCAGGAAGAAGTCTGTTTTTATGCGAGTAGTACCATTTTTCAGTCTGTTCAAGAAGGCTTTCAAGTGATGTTCGTGCAGAATTCTGTGAATAAAATAAATCTACCTTTTCGTTAAAGCTTAATTCCCCGTTTTCTGAAAGTCCGTCAAAGGTGCGTACAGGGAATTTTGACAGTAATTTCTCTTCTTCAGTTTCAGTGAATGCTGTGCACTCTGGCAGGGAGAGTTTTTCGCCCGATTTTTCTCCTTTTGCAGGTCTCCTGTAGAAGCTGTCTAAAATTACGTCATCTTTAGTGCATAAAAAAATATTTCCTGCATTTGACCAGAGTCTTATGTAAAGGTTTAATTCTTCTGTTTCATCTTCCTGCCGGGATTTTTTTCTGCCGGAAAGTTTTTCCTGGGCGGCCGGCATGATGTAAAAAGGACCTTCCCGGAATAGAGATATTTTGATGATTCTTTCTTTTGAGAGCTGGATGCATTCCTTTATCCTTGCGCCTTTGATTTTTGAGCGAAGAAGTTCATTGAAGCGGAGAGGTTTTTCATTTTTAGGAATTTTACGGGTGACCTGGTTGATTCTGCATTCTCCTGAAGCAAGACAGATGTACACGGTTTTTGGTAGGCCGGGTTTGTAAGTGTACAGGGCAATAGAATCAAAAGAAGGCTGGACAATCTCCTGGATAAAAGAGCCTTCCAGGTCCAGTTCACTGAGGATAACATCAATTTCGTTACAGTTGAGGGACATTTTTAATTAAGGTTATTCTGCGCCTTTTTCTGCCTTTAAGGCCTGAAGTTCATGAGAAAGGGCAAGGGTTCTTCCTGTCTGCTTTACAAGACGCTGTGCGAGCATTTTTGAAAGGAAAATGCCGTAGTGCGGATTGCGGCGGATGAGGGAGAGGAAGTCCTGTTTTGGAATCTTAATGAGCTTACAGTTTCCTACGGCAAGTACGGTTGCTGAACGGCGGTCATTTAAGAGGAAGGCCATTTCTCCGATGAACATGTCGTTTGGAGTGAGGACAGAAATGAGTTTTCTTCCTGAATATACTGCAAAGCGGCCGCCTACAATAAAGTAAAGGTCGTTGCTTGTTTCATTCTGGCGGCAGACAATCTGTTTGTCGGTGTAAATGAGTGTATCAAAAGGCTTGAACATTACAGGAACATTGTTGATTGTGTTGCGGAGGTTTGTAATTTCAAAACTTACTTCGTTTCCTTTTTCGTTGTAAACGAGTTCTGATACAAGGCTTTCAGAAAGACTGATTCCCCGGCCGTGAAGTTCTGTTCCTGCTTCTTTTTTTGCAACGTGGCTCTTCCAGTCAAAACCGTTTCCGTCGTCCTGGATTGTAAAGCGGGATTTTACTTTGCCGATTGCGTATGAGATATGAATGCGTCTTCCTGAGAACTGAGGCATTGCGGCACGCGCACCGATGAGCTGAAGGATGTCACCTCCCTGACTCATCCATTTTGTTTTATCTTCGTAAGTGATTTCAAGGTTTCCGTGTTCAAGTGCGTTTGTTAAGAGTTCCATCAGAGTCATCTGAAGGTTAAAGCGGTCTTCGTCTGAAATGCGGTTTGTGTTGTAAAGGTAGCTTACAAGGAAGTTAGTATAGAAACGGATGTCCATGGGATCGTTTCCGCAGATAAAGTTTCCTGTTTCCTGGCCTCCGATTACATCCTGCATTCCGCGGTTGAATAAAAACTGCTGGTTCTGCCAGAGAATGCGCAGAAGGCGGCTGAAATGCTTTGTAAAATCTTTTATTGTTTGAATTGCTACAATGTTTGTGTCTTTTTTTGCTTCAAGTTCCTGTACCTGTGCCTGATCACGGCAGACAGCAATAATTCCGCCGAAGTGAAGCCACGGGTCTTCGTTTATTGCAGAAAGAATGCGTTTTCCGTCTACATCCGTGCATGAAAAATCAATTACCTTGATTTCAGGAATCTGATAGTCAATATAGTTTATAATCTGTTCTGTGTCTGAGTAGATGTCTGTTTCAAAATAGTTTCTGTAGCGCTGGCAGGCTGTTTTTACAACATTGATTACTTCAGGATTAGAAGAAGCGGTAATGATTTTTTTCATAAAAAACTCCGGACTTTTTTAACATGAAAAGAAAATCTTAAATAAGTGCAGCAGGTGAGGCAAATAAAGATTTCTATATTAAATTATAACATTATTTGTGATTTTTTAAACTGCCGTGATAAAAAACATTGTTAAAAAAAACAGACGCCGCAGGGGCGTCTGTATATGTCAGAAAAATTATTTAGTTTTTGAACTTATTCTTGAATTCTTCAAGAACTTTTTCTGGAGCTGGGCGTGCATCGATATCAACGAGGTTGCCCTTGTTTTTGTAGAAGTCGATGAGCGGAGCTGTTGACTTGCGGTAAACTACAAGACGGTTCTGAATGCTTTCTGTTTTGTCGTCGTCCCGGGTATAAAGCTCTCCGCCGCATTTGTCGCATTTTCCTGCTGTTTTCGGCGGGTTGAATTTTGTGTGGAACATCTGTCCGCATTCTTTGCAGCATACGCGTCCGCCGAGGCGTTCAACAACTGCTTCGTCAGCAATGTCAAAGTTTACGGCAGCATCAATTTTTGCAAATGTTTCGAGTGCTTCTGCTTGAGGAATTGTGCGCGGAAAACCGTCGAGAATGTAGCCGTTTTTTGTGTCAGGCTGAGAAAGACGGTCTTTTACAAGTCCGATTGTGATTTCATCGCTTACAAGTCCGCCGGCATCAATAATTGCCTTTGCCTTTTTTCCGAGTTCTGTTCCGTTTTTGATGTTTTCACGGAAAATATCCCCCGTAGAAATGTGAGGAATACTGTAAGCTTTTGCAGCTTCTTTTGCCAGAGTGCCTTTTCCTGCTCCTGGTGGTCCTAAAAAGATGAAATTCATTTTATCTGTGCTCCATATAATGCGGTTGCCCGCTTGTTTTACTTACTTTACCACAGAAACGGTTAAAAACTCAATTGCAGTGTTCCAGTTGAATAAAGCATTTTCTCTTGCGCTTAAGAGAAGATTTTTGATTTTATTGAAGTCTTCTGTTCCTGTTCCTGCAGAAACTGCTGTTCCGTACTGAGAATGCTCTGTGTCAAACCAGCGGTTGATTTCATTTTCACTTATGCGGCGCTTTTCGGTTATTACTTTTGATGCTGATTTTACGGTAAAGCCCCGCTCTGTAAACGCTTCGTCAATTGATTTTTCGTCCCAGGCAAAAAGAGGATTGTCTTCGTTTGAGAAAAAGGCATCTTCAGCTTCCTGCATCTTTTTTAATATTCCCTCAAAAGAGGCGCGGGTAGAGTCCTGGAGAATCTGACTGTAAATAAGTTCATTCAGTCTCTGAGTTTTTGAAGGAATCCTCTGGCTGATTACAATTTTAAGGTCAGGGCTTATTAAGTGCGGCGGAAGTTTTTTCAGTGCGTCTGCAAGAACGTCTACGCTGTCCTGGCAGTTAAACGGATCGCGGAAGAATATGCGGTCAAAAATCATTCCTTTTTCGTTGTACTGTTCAAGAACTGCAGCAAAAACCTGTGCCGTCAGATAGTTTTCTATGCTCTCAGGACGGAGCATCAGGAGAGGGCGGTCTAAATCTTCAAGTGTTCGGCCGTACTGCTCAAGAATTTCAAGGCCTCTTTTGTTTGAGCAGAGACCTGCAGTTACGCCTTCAGGAGTTTTTCTGCTTACATCCCAGAGTAAAAGTCCGTCATCAGCATTCCAGACAAGGCTTCTTGTGTGCCGTTTAAGAGCTGACAGATTGACCATTGCATCACGCACCATTGTAAGGACTTCAGCCCTGTTGGAATCGAGTCTGTTCCGCCAGGCTTTATCAGCTCTGTCGAGTGCGTTTTCCCTGCGCTCATTTTTAGGAGTAAAGGTAAGGTTTTCGCCTTTTTTTACGGAATCTTTCTCAAAGTTTTTGTTTATCCACCATTCTCCAATCGGATTATCAAAATCGGAGGCAAAGTGAGGAAGAGGATGCATGCCGCAGGAAGCGGAGGTATCAGGCTTTTCAGGTTCAATGTGTTCAAGAATTGAAGAAATCTGCATTTCGCGTCTGCTTAAAACATCTTCCTTGATTTTTGCTTCATAGCCCTGGTTTGTAGGTGTGTAAAAAATTCGTCCGACAAGTTCTGCAGGCAGATACTGCTGTGCTACCCAGTGGTCGCGGTATGCATGAGGATAAAGATAGCCTTCGCCGTGACCGAAACCTTCTGCATCCCGGCTTGAGTCCCTCAGATGGTTTGGAACTTCAGTATCTTCTTTTTCGACGCTTGAAAGGGCATCGAAAAATGCCATGCTTGAATTTGATTTTGGACAGGTTGAAAGATAGAGGGCTGCGTGTGCAAGAAAATATCTTCCTTCGGGCATTCCGACCCTGTCAAAGGCCTGGGCACAGCTTTCGACTACGCTTACAGCCTGCGGGTCAGCAAGTCCGGTGTCTTCGCAGGAGGAAATAAGCATGCGGCGGAAAATGTAATGCGGGTCCTCTCCGGCACGTACCATGCGGGCAAGCCAGTACATTGCAGCATCAGGGTCTCTTCCGCGGAGAGATTTTATGAAGGCAGAAATTATGTCGTAATGGTAGTCGCCGTCCCTGTCGTAAAGGACTACTTTTTTCTGGATAGATTCTTCTGCCGCTTCCTTAGAAATGTAGATTTTTGAGCCCCATGCAGGCTGCGGATTTGCATTGTAGGGATCCCATTTTTCAGGAGTCGTTTCTACAGCAAGTTCAAGTGCGTTGAGAAGTGAGCGTGCATCTCCGTTTGCAGTTTCAATAAGATGTTCGAGGGCGCCTTTTTCAAATTCAATATTCCAGTGTCCGTAACCGCGTTCGGTATCCGAGAGGGCAAACTGTGCTGCTTTCAAGAGGTCATCTTTTGTCAGAGGTTTTAACTGGAATACACGGCTTCTTGAAACAAGGGCCTTGTTTACTTCAAAAAAAGGGTTCTCAGTTGTTGCGCCGATTAAAATTATGGTTCCGTTTTCAACCCAGGGAAGGAGTGCGTCCTGCTGGGCCTTGTTCCAGCGGTGAACTTCGTCTACAAAAAGAATTGTATGGCGCTGGTAGAGGCGGTAGTATTCTTCAGCCTGTTTTATGGAAGTGCGGATTTCTGCTACTCCGGTAAGAACGGCGTTTAAGGTGATAAAATTTGATTTAGTGTGATTTGCAATTACGCGGGCGAGGGTAGTTTTTCCGCAGCCCGGGGGACCATAAAAAATAACGGAAGTAAGCTGATCAGCGGCAATGGCGCGGCGAAGAAGCCGTCCTTTTCCGACAATATGGTCCTGACCGATATATTCATCCAGGTTCCGCGGACGTAAGCGCGCAGCAAGAGGTTCTTTTTGTGAAGTTGCAGTATCAAATAAATCAGCCATGCAGTGAGTATATCATATTTTGATGTTTTGTGCTGATACATTTGTCACGCAGATTTTTGTGGCAAGGATGCGCTGAGAGACAAGCAAGAATTTTCGAAGAAAACTGTTGCGAGTAAAAAACTACAAGGATGGATTTTAGTGGCATGGATGCCACTTAGAGTTTAATTTAGGACAGGATTGCAAAGCAATTCTGGAAAAACAGCAGCGCAAGGATGCGCTGTTCAGACAAGCAAGAATTTTCGAAGAAAATTGTTGCGAATAACAAATTGCATGGATGCAATTTGTTATTCCCGGTTCCACTTATTTCTGCCCGGATAGTATGCCCACATGCCTACATTCTGGAAAACGGCAGATGAGCTTGAAGAAGTTCCTGTGAAATCAACTGAAGCATAAATGTCTGTACCTGAACCTGACGATAATGGTTTTGAAGGGTCAATCACAAGAAGATTATGTACTTCATAATATGAAGAAAGGGTTGAAGATGTGTTTGACGGAAGATTTCCGGTGCCTCCGTCAGGAATATAAATATCGCTGTCGTCATCAAGAGTTAGAGTTGCAATTATAAGTCCATTGGAAGTGCCCATCAGAAGACCTGTGCCTTCAGCATAGCCCAGGGCGAGGGCAGAAGAGTAGTCAGAGTTTTTATCTCCGGCTGTCCATCCGCTTCCCGTGTTGTAATAAATATAGTCACCATCAGAAACATAAATTGTATCTGCCTCGCGATTTACCGATTCGTTTGTTGTCATTCCGTAATTGTTTGAAAAATAGACTGTACCATTAAGATAAGCTGCACTTACTGCACTTGCGCTAATGTTTGTCGAGTTATCAATATCAGTTGTATTGAAGTTAATGCCGCTATTGCTGTCAGTATATACAATGGCTTCTCCACCGCTTAATTCGTAAAGGGTTCCCTTTATGTTTGCAAAGGCGTGACGATTGGCGTTGTTCGGGCTGTTTGTTCCGAAAACCATTACGATTTCAGATGTGCTGGTGGAATAGAAAGAAAAGTCACTTCCGTCTTTCTGTACGGGATTCCAGCTGCCATCTTTGTAATAGTACATTGCCCAGCCGGAGACAACAAGTTCACCGTCATCTTCAACTTCTGTAATAGTCTGTGCAAGGACATAAAGTTCCCCGTCACTGTTGGAGGCCATTGTCCTTATATTTTTTGCAGGACTTGTAAATTTTGACCAGTGACCTGAATCAGAGGTGCTTATGCCGTCACCGTCAGTGTCGGTATCAGTTCCATTGGCTGCTGCTTCTGTAATATTTTTTCTCCAGATTGTGCCGAGTGAAGTAAGGAGATATTCCTTATCATCTTCCCTCAGGCGTACAATTGAATACACGGTTCCTGAAATCTGGGAATCAGCAAGTTTTACTTCTTCGCGGATTGTGTCAAAAATAACTCCGCTGCATGAGGTTAGAACAGCAGCTGCAGTGAGTGTTAAAAATAAAGCAGTTTTTTTAATCAGTTTTTTCATTTTTACTATCCGTCAAATTAAAGATTAGAAGTGGTATCTTGCAGCAATCGCAAACGAAGCAAAGTGACCGACATCATCATACTGAGGATCGTCATACCACTGAGGCATCATCATGTATTCGCCCCTTATGCCGAATGACCAGCTTGGAGTTGCGCGGTAAAAAACACCGGCCTGAGGTTTTATTATAAGACCAGGAAAGTATGTGCGGTTAAGGTAACTTTCTGTAGCACAGCCGATTCCAAAGGTCAGAGGAAATTCAAAACGTTTATATGAAGGCTGGAAGGTAAAGCAGAGGGTGAACGGAACATAAGTGAACATGTTTTCACCGATAGTCGGTGCATAACCGAAACTCAAATCCATTCCGATTGCAAACCATGAAGTAATGAATCTGTGGTATCCGATTGAACCTGCGCCGCCTGTTGCAAGCTGTCCTTCGCGGTAGAGAGGAAAACTTCCGCCGAAGTTAAGCGGGAAAGTAGCCATAAGTGAAATGTTGATGAACTGGTCGCCCGGTTCATTGAAATTGTATTCAACAGCAAATCTGTCTTCTTCTTCGAATTCTTCCTGGGCCCATGTGTAGGAAGAAAGCATTAAAACTGCGCATACAAGCACAAAATATTTTTTCATCATGTCCTCACTTTTTTTAAATAACTTCCAGGATTTACAAAAGGGTTTTTCAAAAAAGGTTTTGGTTTAACTTTTGTCCTTCCCATAGCATTTTTATAAAAAAATAAGTATAGTTTATTTGAAGGGTGCCTCTAAAAATTGTGTTTTTTTGAGGATGCTCTTGTGATAATACCCTATTTAGAGCGTTTGTTTCAATATAAACGTCTTTTTGCGGCGTTCAAAAAATAAACATCTTTTGAACTGCAGGGTTACACAATTTATATCAGGTTTCAGAGGTTACAAAATGAGTGCACAGATTATTGACGGAAAACAGATTGCGCTTGATGTCCGCGCAGGCGTTGCAGAAAAAGTTGCTGCCCTTAAGGCAAAAGGAATTACACCCTGCCTCGCAGTCATCCTTGTAGGCGAAAATCCAGCTTCAGTAAGCTATGTTACAGGAAAACGCAAGGCCCTTGCAGAAGCAGGCATGAAAGACCGTTCAGAAGAACTTCCTGAAAATACAACAGAAGAAGAACTTCTTGCGCTTATCGATAAACTCAATAAAGATGATACAGTTCACGGAATTTTAGTTCAGCTTCCTCTTCCAAAGCATATTGATGAAGACAAAGTAATCATGGCAATTGATCCGTCAAAAGATGTAGACGGCTTTCACCCTGTAAATGTCGGAAATCTTGTAATCGGCAAAAAAGCCTTTCTGCCATGTACACCACACGGAATCATTGTTCTGCTTGAACGCATGGGAATAGAAACTTCAGGAAAACATGCAGTTGTAATCGGCCGCTCAAATATCGTAGGAAAACCTGTAACACTTCTTCTTGCCCGCCGCGAAACAAACTGTACCGTAACAATGTGCCATACCGGAACAAAAAATCTTGCAGAAATCACACGCCAGGCAGATATTATCGTAGCCGCTTCAGGTCATCCTCATACAGTAACTGCTGACATGGTAAAAGAAGGTGCCGTTGTAATCGATGTAGGCGTAAACCGCATCCCTGACAGCACAAAAAAGAGCGGCTTCCGTCTTATCGGCGACACAGACTTTGACACAATCAAAGAAAAAGCCGGCTTTATCACACCTGTCCCGGGCGGAGTCGGACCGATGACAATCGCAATGCTGATGTATAACACCCTGGAAGCAGCAGAAAACACAATCAGCGGAAAATAACTACTGCCGGTAACGACAAATGATAGACATACAGTCCACGCCGGATACGCGCGAGGTACCGCTTCAGAAAGTCGGTGTAAAAAACGTCCGCTATCCGGTTCAGGTTTTAGATAAAAATAAAAAAGTCCAGAATACAACAGCCTCGGTAAATCTCTTTGTGAATCTTCCCCACAATTACAAGGGAACACACATGAGCCGCTTTATCGAGGTCTTCCACAAATATCACACGGACATTTCAATGAATAATTTTCTTGAGATGCTTGAAGAAATCCGCACAAAACTCGACGCAGAGCGTGCATTTGGCCGCATAACTTTTCCGTATTTTATGGAAAAAAAAGCCCCGGTTTCAGGCAGTGCAGGCCTCATGGAATATCAGTGTTCTTATGAGGGGGAAGTCTCCCCCTGTCTTCAGCCTGCTTCGCAGTCTTGCGCCACCCCCTCACCTAAGGGGCGTAGCCCCTTAAAATCCCCAAACGGTGCAAAATTCTTCATCACGATAAAAGTGCCGGTTGCAACCCTCTGTCCGTGCTCAAAGGCAATTTCAGAATATGGAGCACACAATCAGAGAGGCTTTGTAAAGGTAAAAGTTCTATACTCAAGATTCTTCTGGATAGAAGATGTAATTGAAATGATAGAAAACTGCGCTTCAACTTCCCTTTATTCGATCCTGAAGCGCCAGGATGAAAAATACGTAACCGAACACGCTTATGATAACCCGAGATTCGTAGAAGACGTAGTCCGTGAAGTGTACCTGGGCCTGAAACAAGCAGGCTTCAAATGGTTCAACGTAGAAGCCGAAACAGAAGAGTCAATACATTACCATAATGCATACGCTTGCGCTGAGTATGACTCAGAAAAATAGACACGAGTTTTGTCCTGCAAAACTCGCAGAATCGCGTCCGCGATTCGTAAATGCTTATGCGTGCGCTGAATATGGCGAGTAGGGGTTTGTGCGGACTAATCCGCCCTTCCTGATTTTCGGAATGTTATGAATATGATCCCCTGAACGCCGCTTAATTTTCAGCACAATTCTGATAATATGCTATAATTATATTTATGAAAAATAAAATCAGAATTTTTGACTATGCAGGAAAGGCTGCCAGAAAAGAATATTGGATTAGTTTTGCAGTTTATGCAGTTTTTTTCCTTGTGCGTTTTGCAGTTGTAATGATTATACCTCATTTCAGAAGGTATGATTTATGGCATGTGTTTACTTTAGTGCTTGATGTCCTGTTCATTTTAAATCTGTTTAGTATTCATATAAGGCTGATTAATGCAGCCGATAAGCCTCTGTGGTCTTTTTTTATTCCGTTTTACAGACTGTATTTCCTTTTTTGTAAGCCGAATGTTAATAAAACTGAAAATAAAAGACGTTTCTGGCTCATTCCTGTTTTGCTTTTGATGGCAGTTTTTTCAGGTTCGTTGAATTTTATTGTCCACTTTGTTGCAGAAGAGATTGCGTACGATTCTTACGATTCTATTGTACGGAAAAAGAACTGGGAAAAACGTACGGAAGAAGCAAGAAAGCTTGAAGAAGAGATTGCGAGCCGTATTCCTGCAAATGTAATTGAAAGCCTTAATGATGAAAACTATCAGTATGCGTTTAATCTGGAAGAGTTGGGAAACTTCATAGCGGATAATTATGATTCAGAAAGTCCTGATGGTACAAAAAAACTGTACAAAGAGAACGTAATGTATGTACAAGGCCCATCTTTAGTCAAAATTGTAAATAATGAATTGATGGATGATTTTCCGATTAGAATCGGTGATACGGTAGAAGATTTATATAACACTTTTGGTGCTTTAAGATATAGGATTGTGAAGCCAGGCTATGTTGTCTACTATGATTTTGTACAGGAAGTAAGTCCTGTATACAAAGTAGCATATTCTGTGGAATTTAAAATTGAAGACGGCATCATTACATCAATATCGTGCTTATTAGAAGAATTTTAGTATAGGAATAAAGGTGATTGAAGACTTTGCGGACGCAGTTTTGGGATAAAACGATGAAAAATACGTAACCGAACATGCTTACGATAACCCGAGATTCGTAAACGCATACGCTTGCGCAGAGTACGACTCAGAAAAATAAACACGAGTTTTGTAACGCATAACTGTTTATTTATGCCGTTGTCACCGAACGCCCCCAGATTTAAAATGCTGGCTAACTTAATTTTTAGTTGACTAACATAGCAGACTGCGTTACCCTTTATATGCTGAATACGGAAGGAGGCAGTCCATATGTGTAAAACTTCAATTTATGACGCAAGAAACAATTTTTCATCTCTCGTAAAAATGGCGGAGGAAGGGGAAGTCGTTCAGCTGACCCGTTATGATAAGCCTGTTGCCGTTATTATCAGCTGGGCTGAGTACGGTGAAAGTGAGGATAAAAATGACTGGCTTATGTCCTGGAGAAAGAAACATAAGGGAGAACTTGATGATCTGGGATTTGATGTAAGTCCGTCCAGAGAGTGTCCTGATTATTCAAAGGATCCCTGGGCTTAATTAAGGATGGAAAGAATATGAAAAAAGTATATTTGCTGGATACGAATATTGTTTCTGAGTTTTCAAAAGAACGTCCTGATGAGCAGGTAATGGAGTATTATAAAGCCAGAAGAAATCTTTGTGCTGTTTCGGCTGTAACATGGCAGGAACTTACGCGGGGACTTGCAAGAATGCCGGAAGGAAAGCGCCGTGCAACAATTCAGAGTTTTATTGACAGCCTTAAGCAGAATATGGAAGTAATTCCGTATGACAAATTCTCTGCCGATATCTGCGGTGAACTTCAGGCACGGGCCGAACTTGACGGAAGGACGCTTCCAGCATATGACTCTCAGATTGCCTCAACTGCCGTCGCAAATGGAATGGTTCTTGTAACGCGCAATACCGAAGATCTTAAATATATTAAGGAAAAATCAATGCTGCGTCTTGAGAACTGGTTTACGGCGGAATTTTAATGAACTATAATTATCTGAATCAGCTTTGCTACTCCTAAATCAAATACAGAAGGGGGGCACTTTCCTGTAAATTAGCCGATTTTTTCTGCATTTCTGCAATTTTTTCTGGTGGGAAAGCGTGGCACTATATCCTTGCACACTGGCTGACGCTGGTGCGCAAGGAGTTATAAATGAAAAAATTGTTAAACTTTGCTGTCGTATCGTTTCTTATCGGAAGCGTTTTCTGCTCGTGTGCATCCGTAAATAATGCAGAACCTAAAAAGGTTGAGACGCCTGTAACCGTGACATTTTCTTCTCAGGACGGACTGCCTGTAACTGCCGACTTGTATATGGCTTACGGAAATGACGCACCGCTGATTCTTTTGTGCCATCGTGCAAACTGGTCCCGGGGAGAATATCTTGAAATCGCCCCGAAACTTAATCTTCTCGGCTTCAATGCAATCGCAATTGACCAGCGTTCTGGAAAGACAAAGAACAATGTTGACAATGCGACAAAACTTGCTGCCGAAGCTGCCGGTAAGGGAACGACTTATCTTGATGCCGTTCAGGACATTCAGAGCGCAATCGACTACGCTTCAAAGCTTTCAAAGAAAAAGATTATCCTCTGGGGCTCATCATATTCTTCAAGCCTTGGCTTTGTACTGGTAAAATCTAATGCAGACAAAATCTCCGCTTACCTTGCATTCTCTCCTGGAGAATATTTTGCAGACCTAGGAAAACCTGCTGACTGGATTGCAACTGAGGCAAAGGATGTAAAGCTTCCAGTGTTCGTAACTTCACGCCCGTCTGAAAAGAAAGACGCTCAGCCGATTTTTGATGCAATCGCAAATACGGACAAGACTTACTTCGTTCCGGAAACTGACAGCAAGCACGGTTCACAGGCTCTCTACGAAGCAACCGAAGGAAACGCTGCAAGCTGGAAGGCGGTAGAAGCATTCCTTTCACGCTTTTCAAAGTAAAAAATAATTGTGCCCGCGGTGAGTTCTCCTCCTTACCTCTCCGCGGGTTTTATGATTTAATAGAAGAAAGGAAATAGTTGATGGAGTATTCAACAAAAGCAATTAATTCTTCAAAAGAACGGATCGAACCGGTTTTTGTCACTGCTGAATCTTGCGGTACGGAAATTGACGAAAAAGTGAGCGAAAGATTCAGAATTATTCTCTTCACGGAAGGAAAATTTTCGGCTGAGATAAACGAGCGGATTGTTCAGGTGATTTCTCCGGCCGTCCTCTGTCTGAACGAAACTGACTCTATAAAAATCCCGACGGAAGTTCGGAGTGCGATTAAGTGCCGGATTTTTCTTTTTAATCCACGCTTTCTGAATAAAAAACTTGATTTTGAAAACATCCGTCAGCGGGGAATGGATGCCGAAAGTGAAGTCATCGAAAACCGCATGATCCTCAAGGCGTTTGTAAACAGCAGCACCCTGAATTACGTGCGCTTCATCAACCCTGAAGACCGGCAGCATATCCTTGAGCTCATGGACAAGGCTCAGTTCCAGCTTGAAAAACAGGATTCAGGCTGGTGGCCCTGCAAGACCCGCTCTTTTTTGACGGAAATCCTTTTTTTTCTCGCCCAGCTTTTTGAACTCAGGCAGGACGAAAACAAGGTCGTGAACGTGACGGCGGTTTCACCTTTCTTAAAGCCTGTCCTCGACTATCTTGCCCGCTCATACGACAAGAAAATCACCCTCTCTTCACTGTGCGCGCAGTTCGGCACAAACCGGACGGACTTCAACCGCCGCTTCAAGGAAGAGACCGGCATGACCGCCATCCAGTACCTGATTGACCTGCGCCTGACGATTGCCCGCTCCCTTTTAAAAGATACCGATCTTCCCGTAGAGCGCATTGCCGAGCAGACCGGCTTTGCAGATTCAACGCATCTGGAACGATATTTCAAGCAGAAGTATCAGAAGACTCCGGGAGAAGTGAGGGGAAAATAAGGTAGTTCCTAGAATAATAACTAATTCGAACTGCCGTTTAAGGGCATTAAAACGAGACTTATTTCAGTGTTCTGAGCGGAAATCTCTGCTATAATAAACCGAGGCACAAGATGAAAAACGGAAAACACCCTGATCCGAACACGATTCACCCGATTGCGGGCTATGACAAGGAAATCTACGTCAAACCGACTCTCAAAAATCCGAACATCATAGTGGGGGATTTTACCTACATTGCGGATTCTGATTTTGAAAGCCATGTGACTCATCTTTATGAATGGAACGGTGATAAACTGATTATCGGAAAGTTCTGCCAGATTGCCGCTGGCGTTGAGTTTGTAATGAATGGTGCAAATCATCAGATGAGTGCTGTGAGTACTTTTCCCTTTTATACGCTTGAAGGCTGGGACATGAAGCCGCCTGCTCATGCCGATTTGCCACTCAAGGGCGATACGGTGATTGGAAACGATGTCTGGATTGGACAGAACGCAACAATCATGCCGGGAGTTCATATTGGAGATGGTGCGATAATCGGAGCAAATGCTACGGTTGCAAGTGATGTAGATCCATATTCAATTGTCACAGGAAATCCGGCACGTCTTATTCGAAAGCGTTTTGATGATGAACTGATTGAATTGCTTGAGAAGTTTGCATGGTGGAATCGACCGATTGAAGAAATTAATGCACTGATTCCGATTTTGACGAGCAGCGATTTGGAAATGGTAAAAAGAAAGCTGAAAGGGGAGTGAACATGGCCTCAACAAAGGAATATCTGGATTTTGTATTAGAACAGCTTTCTCTTCTGGACGACATTACTTACAAAGCGATGATGGGCGAGTTTATCATCTACTATCGCGGAAAGATTATCGGCGGCGTTTACGATAACCGCTTCCTTGTGAAGAATGTAAAATCTGCCCGTGAGAAAATGCCGGAAGCAGCGCTGGAACTTCCATATGAAGGTGCAAAGGAAATGCTTTTAGTAGATGATGTTGAGAACAGAGAGTTTTTGCGCGAGCTTTTTGATGCGATGTTTGAAGATCTTCCTGAACCGAAGAAGAAAAGATAGGAAAAAGTTATGATAAAAGGAATCCATCACATTTCAATGAAATGCGGAACGGCAGAAGTGCTTGCTAAGGTTCGCGAGTTTTATATTGAGTTACTTGGTTTGAAAATAAAAGTGGATATTTCGTTTTTCAAAATACGGAGTGACGGTTTCCCAGAGCACCATAATCAATGCTTACTCGTGATGATGTTCGCCGTGATGGTCGCACTTAGCTTCAAAATTAGGCTTGAGTTCGCCCTTTGCAAAAAGCTCTGCGGCTTCGTCGGCACTGCCTGTGATTCCTGGAAGCTCTTTTAAACCGGCAGCGGCAATTGCATCAACGGCACCCTGTCCGCGGTTTCCGAGAATCAGAGTTTCAACTCCAAGCGACTTGAGGTATGGAGGAAGGGCGTGGTGGCCGTTTCCGCCGTTATCGATTACTTCGGATGATACAATCTTCCCGTCTTCAATCTGATAAATCTTAAAAAACTGAGTTTTTCCAAAATGCTGGAAAACATTTCCGGTTTCTTTTTCGTAAGTTACTGCAATTTTCATATGTTTACTCTATAACATTTCTACTTTTAATTTCAACAGAAAGAAAATCCGGGCGTTCCCGCCCGCTTCGCGGCCGGTCGGGCTTTTCGGGGTTCCGCGCTAACTGAGCTCCATTCCTGCGCTCCGCTATGCTTCGCTTCGGAACGGGTTCGCCGCCCCTACAATCCCTAACGCAGTCGACTATTTGTGGAAGGAGCCTTAAAGAAATGGTAAAATGGCTGTATCCGTTAGGAACGTAAAAATGAACGATTTATCACCAATTCAAAAAGAAATTGCTACTGCGCTTGAACAGATGAAGGAAAAATCTTTGATAACAGAAGCTGTTCTTGCAAAGAAAATACGCGAAAATGCAAAAATTCAGGGAAAGAACAAAGCGGGAATCTGCTTAAAAGACCTGGAAGTTTGCATTGAATATCTGGCAGAAAATAATCAGCTGCATTATGCGCTCCATCTCAACAGTGCTAATGATATCCTTATAAAAAAAGAAGAGACCTATAAACTTCTGGAAAGCGATGCTAAAAAACGCCGTCAGTCTAGCGAAAAATCTATCTCCGTTCTTACCAGCGGTGATTTACGACAAAAGAATTCTGGCGGAAAAGGGCTTAAAAAACGCAGCGACCGCAAGAAGATGGATTTCCGTGAGGTAGAAGATTATTAGTTTAGAAATATAAAAATATATATAAAGTATTATCGTCAATCTGTTTAAGTCCATCCTTAAAGAGCAGGCCGTTTTTGTTAAGAAAATATAGGAACATTGTAGCGGCTATTCGCTTGTTTTCATCAGAGGCAGTTGTTGCAAATTTTGCGACACTTGAAAGTTCTGTTTCTTCCTCTTCTATAGCATTTTTTATATGCTTACATGAATGATAATAGGGGGAATTAAGGGAAAATAGAGGAAAATTTCCCCTAATTTGTTGCATTAAAATATATCTCATGTTATTCTTTTTTATATGATAGAAGAATGCCCAAAAATATCTGGAATACCCTTTACAGAAATTCTCTTAAACAGAGATTACGCATCTGAAATCTCAAAAATGAATGATGAGTATTATTATTGGGATAAAGTAAAATATCATTCACCAAAGGGCATAAAGCCTGAAGAGTTTTGGGCTGCAATAAAATATTCAAGAACATTTAATAGTAAAACATATAATTTTCATACCTGTATATTTTCAATTTTTGAAACCACCAAAATGCAGGAATATCTTCATAATTTTGATATGAATTTTGGTGGAACAATAGCGTCTTCTGATATTATTTCAAATAAAAACAGACAGTATTACTTATTAAGTTCAATAATGGAAGAAGCTATTGCATCCAGTCAGATGGAAGGTGCTTCAACTACAAGAAAAGTTGCGAAAGAAATGCTTCGTAAACAAGCTAAGCCAAAAGATAAAAGCCAGCAGATGATTCTGAATAATTACAACACAATACGTTATTTGTCAGAACATAAAGATGATTCTTTGACTCCTGAATTGTTGCTGGATATTCACAGACAGATTACGGAAAAAACTTTAGATGATCTTAATGATGAAGGAAAATTCCGAACAGATGATAATATCTTTGTGGTAAATGGAATTACAGGTGAAGTTGCTCATGACCCTCCTTCTCATAAGCAGATTATGGATACTGTTACGCAGTTATGTATTTTTGCAAATGAAGATAAAACTTTTGTGCATCCAATAATCAAGGCAATAATAATTCACTTTATGATTTCCTATCTGCATCCTTTTGTTGATGGCAACGGAAGAACTGCACGTTCTCTGTTTTACTGGTATATGCTTAAAAAAGGTTATTGGCTTACGGAGTATCTTTCTATCTCTCGTATTATTTACAAGTCAAAAGGACAATATGAGAAAGCCTTCTTATATACAGAGCATGATGGTTTTGATTTGGGATACTTTATAAATTATAACCTCAAGGTTTTAAATGATGCATTTAATGAACTTCATCTCTATCTAGAACGAAAAGCACAGGAAAATAATGATTTGCTTGAATATAGGATTCCAGGCATAAATGAAAGGCAAATGCAAATAATTAAGATTTGTATTAAAAGGCCAAATTCCACTTTCACGAGCAAAGACTTGGAAACAAGGTTTAATGTATCGGTAAAGACAATTCGTTCAGATTTAGAAGGACTTGTTGAATTGGGCTTATTAACAACAGTTCCTCTTAATAAACGTCTGACAGCATACACAAGAGCAGAAAACTTTGAAGAACGATTAAGAGAAATTAAGAGAAATTAGAGGAAAATTTCCCCTATTTTTTTTATTGAATCACAGAAAGTTCTGTTTGTATATGAAAATATTTCTGAAGGTGCATGGACTGGCAGTTTCCCAGAGCACCATAATTAAAGGCTTCCTGATTATCTTTTATAAACTGCTCTTTGTCAGAGGCTTCAAGAGGGCGAAGTTCTACCATAATCAATGCTTACTCGTGATGATGTTCGCCGTGATGGTCGCACTTAGCTGCAAAATTAGGTTTGAGTTCGCCCTTTGCAAAAAGCTCTGCGGCTTCGTCGGCACTGCCTGTGATTCCTGGCATTTCCTTTAATCCGGCTGCTGCAATAGCATCTACTGCTCCCTGACCACGGTTTCCGAGAATCAGAGTTTCAACTCCAAGGCTCTTGAGGTATGGGGGAAGAGCGTGGTGTCCGTTTCCGCCATTGTCGATTACTTCTGAAGAAACAATCTTTCCGTCTTCAATCTGATAAATCTTAAAAAACTGAGTTTTTCCAAAATGCTGGAATACGTTTCCAGTTTCTTTTTCGTATGTTACTGCAATTTTCATATTAATTACCTCTTTATGCTTCGTTTACAAGTTTTCCTGTCATGTGTTCAATTTCAAATTCCAGACACTGAACTCGCGGCAAGGCGTTTTTTAGCTCTTTTTCAAGATATTCCTGATCATCTGTAAACTTCTGAACCAGCTTTGTACAGATTTTGCGGGTGAGTTCCAGGTCTGTAACGAGGCGGATTTTTCCGAAGACGATTACGCTGTTGATGTTCAGCGCCCATTCGCCGTCCTTACGGTAGCCTGAATCATATACACAGAAGCTTGCCTTGTCGTAATTCTTGATGGCGTCTATTTTGTGTCCCTCTTTTGCACCGTGGAAGTAAATCTTATTATCTTCTTCGCAGTAGAAGTGAGACATCGGTAGTCCGTAAGGGTAGCCGTCATCTCCAAGCAGCGAAAGAACTCCGCGCTTTTCGTTTTTTAAAATCTCTTTGCAGTTGCTGTCATTAATCTGCTGCTTGAATCTTCTCATTGGTCTGAACATAATTTTCCCCTTATTTCTTATTTATAAAATACAGTCCTGTAAGGCAGATGGCAACTCCAAGCACTTTATTCCAATTGATTGCTTCATGATACCCGATTAGCCCTACAAAAATTAGCACGATTGCAAGAATCGCGTTTGTGGTAACAGAAAGCGTGTTTACTTTCCAGCCTGCTTTGTAGGCACAAATAAAACCAACTTCAAG
>JAEEGH010000775.1_pt1 | contig 100045 bp, 92 predicted proteins | sample 9134181 | NCBI WGS metagenome assembly JAEEGH01 (sample SAMN16246544, study PRJNA631951) | gut metagenome | biome: gut microbiome; feature: rumen; material: DP-attached | host: Bos | place: Iran: Karaj | collected 2018-10
AAAGTTGCTAATCAAATCATTACTGCCATTCGGAAGAAGAAATCCAAAGCCTACGTTACTAAGCGTTGGCATATTTTAGCGATAATAAATAAAATCCTTCCATATTGTTTATATAAAAGAATGTAACTTCCTAATATTGAAAGAAAATTGCCTTTTGAAAGCAGTTTAGTTTATTCCGCTTTATATATAAAGAGGTCTAAACTAAACCTACTTTCCCACGCAGAAATTCTTAAAGATATTTCCTAATACTTCGTTAGGGGTGATTTGCCCACCAGTAATCTCTGCGAGATGGTTGATGGTGAGTCTGAGATCTTCTGCGAGCAGGTCACCAGGAATCTGTTGTTCCATTCCCATGATGACTCGCTGAATACTATCTTGCGCACGGACAAGGGCATCGTAGTGGCGGGCATTTGAAACAACAATATCGGTTTCTGCCAAATGCGGAATGTTGGCCGCAGTATAGATGGCTTGCTCAAGCGTATCTATGCCTTGTCCGAATTTAGCTGCTATTCTAATAATAGGGGAGCTTAGTTGAGAAAGAGAAGGAAGGGAATCGTTTCCGTTCTTGTCAATCTTGTTAATGATTGTAATAAGTGATTTGTTTTTAGTACGTTGTATGATTTCTTCTATTTCTTTAGTTGAAGGCTCTGAATCAATCATCCAAAGTACGATACGTGCTTTATCGATGGCTTGATAAGTACGTTTGATTCCAATCTGCTCAATCTCATCAACAGTCTGACGAATACCTGCTGTATCAATGAATCGGAAGGTGATGCCGTTAATGTCAATGGTGTCTTCAATCGTGTCGCGAGTAGTACCATGATAATTGCTGACAATGGCTCGATCGTCTTTCAGGAGTTGATTGAGTAATGTGCTTTTTCCCACATTCGTTTTCCCCACGATGGCTACAGGAATTCCTTGCTTAATGACTTGTCCTGTTTCAAAAGAGTGGGCGAGGGAAGTAATCCTATTGTCAATCTTTTTGGTAAGTTTAAGTAACTCATCTCGGTTGGCAAATTCCAGATCTTCATGGTCGGAGAAGTCGAGCTCAAGTTCCAACAACGACGTGAGCTTCAGGAGTTGTTCGCGTAACTGCGCCAGTTCTCCCGAGAAGTTACCACGCAGCTGGTTCATAGCCATCTGGTGCGTAGCTTTGTTGGTGGATGCGATGAGGTCGGCTACAGCCTCTGCCTGACTCAGATCCATCTTACCGTTCAAGTAGGCTCGCTGGGTGAACTCACCAGGGTTGGCCATACGACAGCCGTTTTGGATGAGTAGTTCCAACACCTTATTTAATATATAGCGTGAACCATGGCAGGATATTTCCACTGCGTCTTCACCTGTGTAGCTTCGTGGCGCTTTGAAAACAGATACCATTACCTCATCAACTACTTGAGCCACCCCCGACCCCTCCAAAGAGAGGGGAGAAATGATGTGTGTGTAGTGCACCGTATTGGGGGCACAATCGGCACATTTGACAGCGCAAATAGCGGATACGGCATTGAAGGCTTGGGGACCACTTACGCGGATGATGCCGAGGGCACCACCGGGAGCTGTAGCAAGGGCGCAGATGGTATCGTTCATGAGGTAACAGACTTAATGGCACGGGATAGTTCTTCTATGTCGGCTTCAGTTGTAGCCCAACTGGTAACAAAGCGACATAGGGTATGTTCGTCGTCAATAGGTTCCCATGTTTCGAAGAGTACCTTTGACATGAGTTGCTGAAGTTGTGTATTGGTGAGTACGACAAACTGCTGATTGGTGGGCGAATCCTTGATGGGTATTCCCGCATCGATGAAGAGTTGACGAAGACGGGAAGCCATGACCAGCGCATGACGGGATATCTGGAAGTAGAGGTTGTTGGTGAAGAGCGCATCAAACTGTACTCCTGCTATCCGACTCTTTGCCAATAAAGCGCCATGACGTTTGACGATGGTGAAGAACCCTGTTGGTGCTCCTTGGGGAAACACCACCGCTTCACCACAGAAAGCTCCGACCTTTGTTCCTCCAATGTAGAATGCATCGCAATGTTGTGCAAGCCAAGGAAGGTCAATATCACACTCCTCTGCCATCAGGCCATAGCCCAATCGAGCCCCGTCAACGAAAAGTGGAATCTGGTACTTCTGACAAGTAGCATAGATCTGTTCTATTTCGGCTGATGAATATAGGGTGCCGAGTTCCGTAGGAAAGGTGATATAGACCATTCCCGGGAAGGCCATGTGTTCCCACGTAGGATCAGCATAGAATCGCTGCATGTATCCCGACAAATCTTCCGGGAGCATCTTACCGTTGTGTGAAGGCAGTGTGATGACCTTATGACCACTGGCCTCAACAGCTCCAGACTCATGAACATTGATATGAGCCGAGCTGACAGCAATGACCGCACCATAAGAAGGCAGGAGCGCATCTATCACGGTGGCATTGACTTGTGTTCCGCCGACAAGGAAATAAACGTCTGCATCGGGACTCTGACAGGCTTCGCGAATCTTCTTACGTGCAGCTTCGCTCCACTCGTCATAGCCATAAGAAGCACTTTTACTATCGTTCGTCTCTAAAAGACGGCGTAGTATTTCCGGATGCGCCCCGTTATTGTAGTCACTTTCAAATGAGGTCATTGCTGTCTCTTTTGGAACCATCTTGCGGTTAGATTCTTTCAAGTACTTTCTCGATGAGCGTATCGATGGTGTTCTTGTACTCTGTATTCATCTCCTTGGCATAGCGGTTGGCAATAACCATACAGCAGGTCATGGCACGATGTCCGAGGAGGGAGGCAAGACCGGCAAGGGCAGATGACTCCATCTCGAAGTTACAGATATTCATTCCCTCATATTCGAATGCCTCGATCTTCTCGTTCTGTTTCGGATCGACAATCGGGGCACGAAGCTCGCGTCCCTGAGGACCGTAGAAGCCACCGCAGGAAACAGTATAGCCACGTACCATATCATCTTGTGCGATCTGGTCGATGAGCTCAGCATCGGCTACTGCCACATACGGAGCACCCTTAATGGGATCCCAATCCATGTGTTTCTTGAGCGCCTCTTCCAATTTGAGGTCGCACACCTGATTACGACCTGCATAGAAGTTAAGCAATCCATCGAAACCAATACTCTTTACACTGGCGATGAAACATCCCGTAGGTGTAAACGGCTGAAGACCGCCACAGGTACCGATGCGTACACAAGTCAGCGTACGATGTTCAGGTTTCTCTGTACGAGTCTCATAATCGATGTTAGCCAACGTATCAAGTTCGTTCATCACGATATCGATATTGTCACATCCGATACCATGCGACTGCACCGTGATGCGTTTTCCTTTGTAAGTACCTGTGATGGTGTGGAACTCGCGACTCGACACTTCACATTCAATCTCATCGAAGTGATCGGCTACCGTATTCACTCGGGCTGGGTCGCCTACAAGGATCACACGATCTGCCAACTGCTCAGGACGGAGGTGCAAGTGGAAGCACGATCCGTCGGCATTGATAATTAACTCTGATGGTTCAAAGTACTTCATAAGCTGGATTATTTAGTTAATGACATGATTTCTGCATTGCGGATTCTTTTCTCTGTGTTAAGAATCTGTACGTTCTGTCGCTCCAGTTCTTTCTCAGCATCGAGTATGGACTTCCGCATGGAAGCACGTTCTGCATCATCAGCATGATAATACCGTTCACGCATGGTTTCCAGACGCTGTGCATATTCCTGGTTACGTTCTTTCTGCTGTAATAGCTCCATGAACATATCACGGGCAGTTGTTGAACGGAAATCGCCTGGGGTGTGATAAGTAATCTCATCATTCACATCAAACGTGAACGAGGCAGTCTCCCGACGTGGAGTATTCCTGTTCTTCATGTTCTCAAGACGCAGCAGGGCTTCGCTTCTTGCCTCTTCACTGGGCCACGTGTCTTGAATACTATGAATCGTAGCGAACTGTCTTACCTCAGATTCCGACATCTCGCCCAGGTCGAAGTTCTCCCTTGTCTTTGAGGGGACGAAGGTATAGATGCATACCTTCCCTTCAGGTTGGAACCTGTCGGTTACCAGCCATCCCAAAGAATCAAGTTCATCTACCACATACATATAGTCGTTGGCAGAGGAGTTGAAAGGCAGTCCCATATTATTAGGCTTCAGGAACTCACCCGTACTACTGTCATAACGTGTCACGAAGATATCATATCCGCCCAGGGTTTCATCGCTATTCTGTGAGAAATAGAAAGTGGTTCCATCGGGCATCATGAAAGGATAGTCGGGATTGGTCATGCTATCAATCCCTGTTAGTCCCATGGGCTTCGACCAATCATTGCCCAGCTTGTCCTTTGTGTAGATGGACGCATTACCCATGGTGTCCCTCACGGAGTAATACATCTTGTTTCCGAACTCATTCAGATAGGCAGCAATTGTATTCTCTCCCTCTTGCTGGGAACTGATGGTGCCGCATTCACGGGGTAGGGGAATGTGTTGGATAAAGTTATCCTTGTCAACCACCATACTATCGATGAAGAACACGCGTTGCGTATTCTCGAGCATGTTCTCGAAAAGCAGCTCGGCAGGAGAACGCTGAACAACCTCTGTCTTTTTCTTGGGAGTGGGCTTGGCGTTCTTCCTTTTCTGCGCGTATGTCATCTGACAGATGGCCAACACTGCAAGTATAATAAAAAATCTTCGTATCTTCATTTTCCTTTCATGCACTATGAGAAAACAAAGATACGAAGAATATTTGTTACCGCAAAATGATTAACGATTTTTTACTTAGTACGTTGAATCATCTGTCTATTTCATGAATACAAGATACACAGCACAGATAATCAGGAAAAACGCCAGGATATGGTTCCAGTGCAGATGAGTGCCTTGGAACATGATGTTGGCAATAATGCAGAACACGCCCAGTGAAATACACTCCTGTATCACCTTGAGCTGGATGAGGTTGAAGGGACCGCCGTTTTCAACGAATCCCAACCTGTTGGCAGGAACCTGACAGCAGTACTCAAAGAAGGCGATGCACCATGAGAAAACAATGACGCCCAACAGCGGCCAGTTACTGGAAACACCTGATTCCTGTAATTTCAAATGCCCATACCAAGCCAGTGTCATGAAGACATTGCTTAGTATGAGCAAAATGATGGTATATAGTCCGTTCATCTTGAACTACTGTTTCTTCTGAAGATACTCGTCCATGTTGGCTGCCGCACGACGACCGTCGCCCATGGCGAGAATCACCGTAGCACCACCGCGTACGATATCACCACCAGCGAAGATCTCTGAACGGGCCGACTGCATTCCCTCGTTCACCACGATGGTGTTCTTACGTCCCAGTTCCAGTCCTTCAATAGACTTCGGTACGAGCGGGTTGGGAGATACACCGACAGCCACAATCACCTGATCCACCTCGAGGGTTACCGTCTTGCCTTCCACGGGAACAGGAGAGCGACGACCGGAAGCATCTGGTTCGCCCAGTTCCATTACCTGCAGCACAGCAGCCTTAACAGCACCGTTCTCGTCGGCAATATACTCGATGGGGTTGTGCAGGGTCAGGAAGTTGATACCTTCCTCCTTGGCATGTTTCACCTCCTCCAGACGAGCAGGCATCTCCTGTTCGCTACGTCTATATACTAAGGTGACGTTTCCACCCAGTCGTTTGGCTGTACGACAAGAGTCCATGGCCGTATTACCACCACCCACTACCAGTACGTTCTTACCGAAGTTAAGCGGAGTATCTGTAGTAGGATTGGCAGCATCCATCAGGTTGACACGTGTCAGGTATTCGTTTGACGACATGATGTTGATGGCGTTTTCGCCAGGGATGTTCATGAAGTTCGGCAGACCGGCACCAGAACCCACGAAGATACCCTTGAAGTTCTGCTTCTCCAACTGCTCTACACTGATGGTCTTACCAACGATTACGTCGGTCTGGAAGTGTACGCCCATCTTCGCGAGGTTCTCGATCTCCACATCAACGATCTTGTTCGGCAGACGGAACTCAGGGATACCGTACTTCAGCACACCGCCAATCTCGTGCAGCGCCTCGAACACATATACATCGTAACCCTTCTTTACCATGTCGCCAGCGAAGCTCAGTCCTGCAGGACCAGAGCCTACTACGGCGATCTTGATGCCGTTGGCAGGAGCAATCTCAGGTAATGAGATGTTTCCACTCTCACGTTCATAATCAGCAGCGAAACGCTCCAGATAACCGATAGCCACAGCGGGCTCGTTCATCTTCAGGTGGATACACTTGCTTTCACACTGCTTCTCCTGCGGACAAACGCGACCGCACACGGCGGGTAGGGCAGAGGTCTGCTTGAGAACCTTGGCTGCAGCAAGGAAATTACCACGCTCGATATTCTTGATGAACGAAGGGATATTGATATTTACCGGACATCCTTCTACGCAAGAAGGCTTGGCACAGTCGAGACAACGCTTAGCCTCTGTCATGGCCATCTCCTTGGTCAGACCGATGTTTACCTCTTCTGTACGAGTGGTGGCACGATAAACAGGATCAAGCTCTGGCATGATGACACGCTCTATCTGAGTGCGCTCCTTCGCTTTCATGCTCTTGCGGAGCTCATCACGCCAAGGAGCATTGCGGTCGGTGAGAGACTCTCCCTCCTGTCCCTCTCTCTGAGAGAGGGAAGTAGATAGTTCTGTAGCCGATTTCTGACCACTCCCCTCCATTCCAGGGAGGGGTTGGGGGTGGGTCTCTTGATGCTCTTCAAAGTGCTCCATCTCTTCCTGCTCGGCCCGCTTGAAGGTACCCATGCGCTTGAACATCTCGTCCCAGTCGACGAGTGCGCCATCGAACTCAGGACCGTCGATGCAGACAAACTTCGTCTTTCCGCCGATGGTGAGACGACAGGCACCACACATACCTGTACCATCCACCATGATGGTGTTCAGTGATACCTCACAGGGAATGCCATGCTTCTGTGCGGTGAGGTTCGAGAATTTCATCATGATAGGAGGACCGATGGCGAATACCTTATCGACATGCTCCTGTTCAATGAACTTCTCAATACCCACGGTTACCACACCTTTCTCTCCATACGAGCCGTCATCAGTCATGATGATCACCTCGTCAGAGCTCTCGCGTACCTTATCTTCAAGAATAATCAGGTCTTTCGAACGTCCGGCCATTACCGACAGGACACGGTTCCCTGCAGCCTTCAGTGCCTGTATGATGGGCAGCATTGGAGCAACACCCAAGCCACCACCAGCACAAACCACTGTACCGAATTTCTCAATATGTGTTGGATTTCCCAACGGACCAACCACGTCTGTCACGTAGTCACCCTCGTTGAGCATGCAGAGTTTCTTCGACGATAATCCCACTTGTTGTACGACAATCGTGATCGTTCCCTTGTCAATGTCTGCACCGGCAATGGTCAACGGCATACGTTCACCTTTCTTTCCGACACGAACAATGACAAAGTTGCCCGCTTTGCGACTCGCTGCGATGAGCGGAGCCTCAATCTCAAAAAGAAAAACTTTCTCAGAGAACTGTTCTTTTCTGACAATCTTGTTCATAACAGTATTTTATTTGTTTCAATTTGCTTGCAAAATCGGATGCAAAGTTAACAAATTGTTTTTATATGGCCGAATGTTTTCTCGTTTTTTTCCTTATCTCTCTTAAAACCTATCCATAAGATGTAAAATAAACATAAAAAACGCCCGTTCTTCGGTATCCGATGGATAATAATTCATATCTTTGTCATGAAAACAATTTTATCTTCTAAATCTGACTAATTATGTATAATCAACTAAAATGTTTGTTGGTAAGTCTTTTCTTATCGATAGGATTAGCAAGCTGGGCGGATGATTGCATCGTGGATGGCATTTATTATGAACTTGATGCAAACAAGAAAGAAGCCTGTGTGAAACCATGTAGTGATGGTCGTTATCAAGGACCAGTGGTTATTCCTGCTTCCATTCAAGTAGAAGGAGTTGACTATACGGTGACATCCATTGGTGAGAAGGCATTCGATAATTGTCACAATCTTAGTTCAATAACCATCCCTAACAGCGTTACAACGATCAGAAAGGGAGCCTTTGAATTCTGCTCGCGTCTGATTTCTTTAACCATCCCCGAGCGTGTAACATCCATTGGCGAGCATGCTTTTGAAGGTTGTGATAATTTGACTACCGTGAGCCTCCCTGAGGGCTTGAAAACGATTGGGACGGGAGCTTTTGCTTATACCCATTTGGCTACTGTTACCATTCCTAAAAGTGTGGAAAGCATTGGTGAAAGGACTTTCTCAGGATGCAGTAGTATGTATTCCATGAAAGTGAAGAAAGGTAATACCCATTATGATTCGCGCAAAGACTGCAACGCCATTATTGAGACTTCCACCAATACGCTGATTGCAGGTTGTAGAAACACCGTGATTCCCAATAGTGTTAGAGTCATTGGTCCTAATGCTTTCTGGGGTTGTCACATGACCTCTTTAACCATTCCTGAGGGCGTTACAACGTTAGATCGTGGTGCTCTCAGTTGTTGTCTCGAGTTGAAATCAATCACTCTCCCCAAGAGTTTAACAACCATTGGCGATTTTGCTTTTGGCAGTTGTGAGAGTCTGACATCCATTGATCTCCCTGAAAGTGTGACGTCCATAGGCAGTGATGTTTTCACACATTGTACAAATCTGACTTCCATCATTATCCCCAAAAGCGTTACATCCATTGGCGAAACGCAATTCCGTCAATGCAATAGTCTCACATCCGTCATCGTTCAGGAGGGGAATACGCATTATGATTCGCGTGACAACTGCAATGCGATTATCGAGACAGCCACCAATACGCTGATTGGTAGTTGTAAGAACACTAGGATTCCCAAGGGCATTCAAGCCATTGGAGTTTGTGCATTTGAACATTGTAGCTACATCACCTCCATCACTATACCGGAGGGTGTTATAACCATCGATAATTATGCTTTCGATGGTTGTCAGGGTTTGAGATCCGTCATCATTCCCGATGGCGTTACAAAAATAGGTGATGCAGCATTCAGGATGTGTAGGAACCTGACCTCAGTGAGCATTCCTAACAGCGTTACTCATTTGGGGGAATCTGTTTTCGATTGCTGTGTAAGTCTTCAATCTATAACCCTCCCCAAGAACCTCACTTCTATTGGTGAAGGGGTGTTCGGTAATTGCGATAGACTGGAGGCCGTACATTGCCAAGGAACAACACCACCCAACCTTGTGGTTAATAACACAGAAGGTCGGGTGAAGTTGTCAACGTGGCGTGCTAACAAACCCGAACAAACTGCCAAAACCATCTTATACGTTCCCAAAGGAGCGGAAGAGGCATATCGGTCTGCTGAGTATTGGAAAGACTTTGAAATCGTAGAAGAATAATCCTTTACGCTTACGTCTTAGTCGATGATGTCGCACCCCATGTAAGGAACGAGGGCTGCAGGTATCTTGATACCATCCTCCGTCTGGTTGTTCTCTAAGAGGGCAGCCACGATGCGGGGGAGAGCAAGGGCACTTCCGTTCAATGTATGACAGAGGGCTGTCTTCTTGGTCTCGCTATCACGATAGCGACACTTCAGTCGGTTGGCCTGATAGGTATCGAAGTTAGAAACGGATGACACCTCCAGCCAGCGACCCTGTGCTTCGCTATATACTTCGAAGTCGTAGCAGATAGCAGAAGTGAAGCTCTGGTCACCGCCGCAAAGCAGTAGGATGCGGTAGGGCAGTTCCAGCTTCTTCAGCAGTCCTTCCACATGCTCCAGCATCTCCTTATGACTCTCCTTTGAATGTTCGGGCTTGTCGATACGCACAATCTCGATCTTAGAGAACTCATGCAAACGGTTCAGTCCGCGCACATCCTTTCCGTAGCTACCTGCCTCTCTGCGGAAACACTCTGTATAAGCGCAGTTCTTGATGGGCAGATCCTTCTCGTCGAGAATCACATCACGGTAGATATTGGTTACGGGCACCTCAGCAGTAGGAATCAGATAGAAGTCATCTACCTCGCAGTGATACATCTGTCCTTCCTTGTCAGGCAACTGTCCTGTACCATATCCTGAAGCCTGGTTGACCACTGTCGGTGGCATAATCTCTGTATAACCGCTCTTCCGTGCCTCATCGAGGAAGAAGTTGATCAGGGCACGCTGCAAGCGAGCACCCTTACCGATATAAACAGGGAAACCTGCACCGGTTATCTTCACACCGAGATCGAAATCGATAAGGTTGTATTTCTTGGCCAGTTCCCAGTGTGGCAGCGGTGTGAATCCCTCGGCTGCGAGCTTGGGATTAACGTCCCAGTTGCCAACGGTATCATTCTCCGTGCACTCCTTGAGGTTACTCTTCACTACGCGGTTATCTTCTGCCGCCTTTCCTTCAGGTACTTCATCGTAGGGGATATTCGGGATCTGGCAGAGAAGGGTAGTCAGCTCCTCCTGTGCCTGACTCATCTGTTCTTCCAGTTGCTTGTTGGTTTCCTTCAGTTGGGAAACGGATTCTTTCACGGCATTGGCCTCGTCCTTCTTTCCTTCCTTCATCAAACCACCGATCTGCGCAGCCATCTTCTTAGCCGCGTTCAGGTTGGCATCTAATTGCTGTTGAGCTTCGCGACGCTGTTTATCTACAGCGAGCACTTGTTGAATGGCCTGTTCTGCATCGGCAAAATGCTTCTTTTCCAGACCTTTGATAACGCGTTCAGTTTCCTCACTGATGAGTTTCAATGTAAGCATATACTTTATTATATTAATGTATTATCGATAATTGGCTGCAAAGTTACGATTAAGTGAGCGAAAAACCAAATTTTTTTTGGTTTTTCCGAGGGGGAGTAAGTTCGCGGATTCATCCGCAAAGTTACTAAAAAACGATAGAAATGCAAAAAGAAAGCATGCTTTTCTTTTTATTCCCACGTTGGGAATAATTTATTCCCATGTTGGGAACTTTTTATTCCCACGTTGGGAATAACCAGTAATTAATAAGAAATCCCAGTCTTGTAGGACTGGGATTCTATTGTTTGTTTGGAATAAGCTTGATTAAAATTGTTAGGCTTCTGCCTCCTCAGCTACGGGAATTACAGAAACCGTGCTCTTGTTGTTACGGCCTTTCTTGAAGTTCACGATACCGTCACACAGAGCAAAGAGGGTGTCATCCTTACCGATACCCACGTTCTCACCAGGATTGTGGTGTGTACCACGCTGGCGAACGATGATGTTACCGGCAACACATTTCTGACCGCCCCAGATCTTGACGCCAAGTCTTTGTGCAGCACTCTCGCGTCCGTTCTTAGAACTACCTACACCTTTTTTATGTGCCATTTCTTGTTCCTCCTTAATTAAGCGATTACTGATTTGATTTCCACCTGAGTGTACTGCTGGCGATGACCGTTCTTCTTACGATAGTCCTTGCGGCGCTTCATCTTGAAAACGATAACCTTCTCGCCCTTAACCAGGGGATTAATAACCTCACACACTACTTTTGCACCCTCTACAGTAGGGGTACCCACAGTGATTGCACCCTCATTGTCAACGAGGAGCACTTTGTCAAACTCAACAGTCTGGCCCTCTTCCGCCTCGCGGATGTGGTTCACGAAGATCTTCTTTCCCTCTTCGACCTTAAACTGCTGACCGTTGATCTCTACAATTGCGTACATTTGTTTTTATTGCATTTAACGGGTTTTCCCGCAAGGCGGACAGGCGTCGTGCCGTCACTTTTTGAGCCTCCACGAGCTAAATCGGCTGCAAAATTACTACATTTCCCTGAACCCTGCAAACTTTCCTTCAACATTTTCACGTTTTTAACGAAACTTTTTGTGTGCCAACTGTTCGTTCGTTCCACTTGTTTGACAACCATAAAAAGCGACAGATGGTTTAAATATTATTAAAATAGGAGGAAACACTTGCTTATTTGATTTTTTTGTAATAAATTTGCAATATGTTTATCTAGACTATCAATGTTAACAAAATGGCAAAGTATAATATTACAGAAAGAAAAGAGAAGGAAGCGGCCTATCGTAATCTGGTGAATCCCAAGCTAATGGATGATCTCAAGGAAAGGATTCTCAACATTATTCTGTTCCAGAAGAAGTTCAAGGATAAGGATTATTCTGCGAAGAAGCTTGCCGAGGATCTCGGTACGAACACGAGGTATATCTCTGCCGTGGTGAATGTGCGGTTCCATACGAACTACACTACTTTTGTGAACAAGTTCCGCATTGATGAAGCAATGACGCTGCTTGTTGACAGACGTTATCGTGACTTGAACATGGAGGACATCAGTGACATGGTGGGATTCGCTAACCGACAGTCGTTCTATGCCGCGTTCTACAAGTTCAACGGCATTACCCCACGTGAGTATAAACTCCGTCATCTTGCCCAGCATCCGCAACCAGAACATAAGAAAGGGGCGAAAAAGGAACGCAAAGCATAAGCCTCCTTCATGAAGACATTCTCTTATTCCGACGAGTGCTTCTCTGATATTCAGCTATTGAGGTACCGCCTAAACGGCTTTTCTGCTTTAACACTACAGCAAAAGCTGTTAGTCTATTATTTGTCTGAAGCCACGCTTTGCGGTCGTGACATCACCTTTGATCAGTTCGGACGCTATAATCTCCGCATCAGGAAACTGTTGGAGGCCGTGTATATTCATTTCCAAGGTAATCGGGATTCCAAGGATTTCCTTGCCTTGGAGGAATACCTGAAGCGTGTATGGTTCTCAAACGGTATCTATCATCATTATGGATGTGAGAAGTTTGCGCCGGCATTTGGTGAGGAATATCTCCGTGAAGTAATCGGCACCTTGGACGTGTCGGTGTTGCCTTTGCAAGAAGGTGAGGATGTAGAGGTGCTTTGTAATGAGTTGTTTCCAGTAATCTTCAATCCTGATATCCTTCCCAAAAGGGTGAACAAGGCCGACGGGGAGGACTTGGTTGCCACATCTGCCTGTCATTTTTACGAAGGGGTTACCCAACAAGAGGTGGAAAGGTTCTATCAGGAGATGAAAAACGCTTATGCCCAAGATCCGGAACCGCCGTCGTTCGGACTGAATTCCACGTTAGTTAAACGAGAAGGTAAGATCGTGGAAGATGTGTGGTGTGCCAACGGACGGTATGGAACGGCCATCCGACAGATTATTCATTGGTTGGAAAAGGCACTCGACGTTGCAGAGAACGAACTGCAACAACAGTATATCTCTACCTTAATTAAATATTACCGTACAGGCGACCTTCAGCTGTTTAATAAGTATTGTATTGAATGGGTGAGGGAACATGAGGCCCGTATCGATTTTATCAATGGCTTTATAGAGGTATATGGCGATCCGCTCGGACTGAAAGGCTCATGGGAGGGAATCGTGGAATACAAGGATCTGGAAGCTACTCGACGCACTCAGCTGATTTCTGATAACGCGCAGTGGTTTGAAGACCATTCGCCTGTGGATCCCCGCTTTAAGAAAGAAAAGGTGAAAGGGGTGACAGCTCAGGTGATTTGCGCGGCTATGCTGGGAGGGGATGAATATCCTTCAACGGCAATAGGTATCAACTTACCCAATGCTGATTGGATTCGGGCTGCTCATGGTTCCAAGAGTGTAACCATCGGAAATCTGACCGAAGCTTATCAGAAAGCGGCTAAAGGAAATGGCTTCAAGGAAGAGTTCGTGATTGATAAGGAAACTATCTCACTGATAGAACAATACGGTGATGTGTGTGATGACCTTCATACCGATTTGCACGAATGCTTAGGACATGGTAGCGGTCAACTTCTTCCTACTACCGATCCTGATGCGTTGAAGGCTTATGGGAATACGATTGAAGAGGCAAGGGCCGATTTGTTCGGCTTGTATTATATTGCCGACCAGAAACTCATAGACTTAGGACTCGTGCCTGATAAGGAAGCATATAAGAGTCAGTATTATACGTATATGATGAACGGATTACTGACACAGCTTACTCGCATCAAACCGGGTCATCAAGTGGAGGAGGCCCATATGAGGAACAGGGCCTTAATTGCTCACTGGTGCTTGGAGAAAGGATCAGCAGAGCAGGTTATGGAACTGGTGGTTAAAGATGGTAAGACGTTCCTTCGCGTCAACGATTACGAGAAGCTACGTGCCCTCATTGCTACTTTACTTGCTGAGGTGCAGCGCATCAAGAGCGAAGGTGATTATGAAGCAGCACGAGAATTGGTGGAGCGTTATGGGGTAAAGGTTGATGCGCATCTTCATCAGGAGATTCTCAGCAGATATGAACAACTCCACCTTGCACCTTACAAAGGATTCCTGAATCCCGTAATGACGCCTGTCTATAATGATCAGGGTGAAATCGTGGATATCCAACTCGATTATACGGAGAGCTATACCAGTCAGATGTTGCGATACAGCAAAGAGTACGGCTTTTTATAAACATGAAGTAATATGACAGAAGAGACACAGCACAAGGTAAAGGAGATCAAACAAAGCTTCAGACAACTGATGAATGGGGTGACGGCTAAGTCGATGCGTGAAAAAGGCATGGACTATCATCTGAGCTGGGGAGCGAGTATTCCCGACTTGCAGAAGATGGCTGCGGAATACGGTAAGGACTATTCGTTGGCCATTGAGCTCTGGAAGGAGAATATCCGCGAGTGTAAGATCCTGGCCACGATGATTATGCCGCCGGAAAAGATGCCTGTGGAGATTGTGGAACTGTGGATGGAACAGACTCCCTCGCTGGAAGTGGCTGAACAGGCAGCGTTTAACCTTTATCAGCATCTGGATGAAGCATCTGTGTTGGCGTTTCAATGGATTGCCTCTGATAATGACTTTGAACAGGTATGCGGCTACCATGTGCTTTCACGATTGTTTATGAAGGGAATGACGCCTGATGAGAGGGGACTCAACGAGGTGATTGACCAGGTGCTGACAGCATTACAAGGAGCCTCTTATCCGGTCAGACGTGCAGCTGTTTCGTGTTTGCAATGGCTTGGCAGACAAGGAGAAGAATATGCGCAAATTATTCGTTCTGCAACGAAATCCTATGATTTAGGACTTTTTTAGTTTTCATTGTCCATAATATAAATAAAAAATACTACCTTTGCACGGACTTATGTGAATCAACGCATGAAGGATGACGTAAAGGTAGCAGTAAGGAAAGTGCTATCCAACTATTTAGAACAGAACAAACGCCGCAAGACGCCCGAGCGCTTTGCGGTGCTTGATGCTATTTTCGAGTTTCCTTCATACTTCTCTTTGCAGGATTTGAACGACAAGTTGGAAGCATCTCATTTCCCCGTCAGTCGTGCCACCCTTTACAACACCATCAACCTCTTGATGGAACTACGACTCATTCTCTCGCATCGTATGGGAGGGGAGACGCGTTATGAGGCTGCTTACGACAGTGTGGGACATTGCCGGCAGATCTGCACGGTATGTGGTAAGACTACTGCAGTAAAATCTCCTGCTATCATTCAGGCTGTAAACGAAACACGTTTGAAACGCTTCCGCCGCGATGGCTTCTCCCTCTATATCTATGGGGTGTGTAGTAGCTGTCTGGCAAAAATGACACGACAGAAAAATAAGAAAAAATAATAGATCGTATGAACAAAGGTAGAGTAGATGTCCTGCTGGGTCTGCAGTGGGGCGATGAAGGTAAAGGCAAGGTAGTCGATGTTCTGACTCCTGGTTATGATGTAGTAGCTCGTTTTCAGGGTGGTCCTAATGCCGGACATACCTTGGAGTTCGAAGGTGAGAAGTATGTGCTTCGCAGTATTCCCTCCGGTATCTTCCAGGGAGGAAAGGTGAACATTATCGGTAACGGCGTGGTGCTGGCTCCCGATTTGTTCATGGGAGAAGCCAAGGACCTGGAGAAGAGCGGTCATGATCTGCGTTCCCGTCTGTATATTTCCAAGAAGGCTCACCTGATTATGCCTACTCACCGTGTGCTCGATGCCGCCTACGAGGCTCAGAAAGGAAAGAGCAAAGTAGGAACTACAGGTAAAGGTATCGGACCTACCTATACTGACAAAATCTCTCGCAACGGTCTGAGAGTAGGCGATATCTTCGAGAATTTCCAAGAGAAATACGCCGCCCATAAGGCCCGTCATGAGGAGATCCTGCGGTCGCTGAACTTTACCGACTATGATATCACCGAGGTAGAGAAGACCTGGATGGAAGGTATTGAATACATGAAGCAGTTCCCCATCGTGGATTCGGAATATGAAATCAACAAGTTGCTGAAGCAGGGAAAGACAATCCTTTGTGAAGGTGCTCAGGGTACGATGCTGGATATTGACTTCGGTAGCTATCCTTTCGTTACTTCTTCGAACACCATCTGCTCGGGTGCCTGCTCAGGTTTGGGCATCGGTCCTAACAAGATCGGTGAGGTATATGGTATCATGAAGGCTTATTGTACTCGTGTAGGTGCAGGTCCTTTCCCCACGGAACTCTTTGACGAGACAGGAAAGAAGATACGCGATTTAGGTCATGAGTACGGTGCAGTGACAGGTCGTGAGCGTCGTTGTGGCTGGATCGACCTCGTGGCGCTCCGCTATGCTATCGACATCAACGGTGTTACCCAGCTGATTATGATGAAGAGTGATGTGCTCGACGGCTTTGATACTATCAAGGCATGTGTGGCCTATAAGCAGAACGGTGTGGAGATCGATCATTTCCCCTACAGCATCGAGGAGGGTATTGAGCCTGTATATAGAGAATTGCCGGGATGGAAGACTGATATGACTCAGTTTACTTCAGAGGATCAGTTCCCGAAAGAGTTCAAGGATTATATTGCCTTCCTCGAGGAGCAGTTGGCTACACCCATCAGCATCATCTCTATCGGTCCTGACCGTGATCAGACAATCGTTCGAAACAAGAAGTAATCACATCTCTTATTCATTGTCTTTATGAAACCAAGTATTCCTAAAGGAACGCGCGACTTCTCTCCTGTAGAGATGGCGAAGCGCAACTATATATTCGACACGATACGTAGTGTCTATGCTCTTTATGGCTTCCAGCAGATTGAAACACCTTCCATGGAAACGCTGCAAACCCTGATGGGTAAGTACGGCGAGGAAGGTGATAAACTGCTTTTCAAAGTACTCAATAGCGGTGATTTCCTGAATAAGGTGAGTGATGAGGAACTGCAGCAGCGGAACGCTTTGCATTTGGCCGCCAGACTCTGTGAAAAGGGTCTTCGATATGACCTGACCGTTCCCTTTGCCCGTTATGTGGTGATGCATCGTGAAGAACTGCAATTGCCGTTCAAACGTTATCAGGTACAGCCCGTTTGGCGAGCCGACCGTCCTCAGAAAGGTCGTTACCGTGAGTTCTACCAGTTCGATGGTGACGTGGTGGGATCTGACTCCTTACTGAATGAGGTGGAGCTGATGCAGATTGTGGATACGGTATTCAAGCGCTTCGGCGTTCGTGTGCAGATTAAGATCAACAACCGGAAAATCCTGACGGGTATTGCTGAGGTAATAGGAGAGGCGGATAAAATCGTGGATATTACCGTGGCAATTGACAAGCTCGACAAGATAGGATTGGAGGCTGTCAATGAAGAACTCACCAAGGATGGTATCAGCGCTGAAGCGATTGAGAAGTTACAGCCAATCATCTTACTCACAGGAACTAATGAAGAGAAGCTTCAAGTAATTAGTGAGGTGTTGAAGGACTCTGAAACCGGACTGAAAGGTGTGGAGGAGATTCGCTTTATTCTTGACACACTGAAGTCGTTCGGACTGCAGAATGAGATCCAGCTCGACCTGACCTTGGCACGTGGCTTGAACTATTACACAGGTGCTATCTTTGAGGTAAAGGCTTTGGATGTTCAGATCGGCAGTATTACAGGAGGTGGACGATATGATAACCTCACGGGTATTTTCGGTATGCCGGGAATCTCAGGTGTGGGAATCTCGTTTGGTGTTGACCGTATCTTCGACGTGTTGAATGCCCTCGATGCCTATCCCAAGGAAGCGGTGAACGGAACACGACTGCTCTTCATTAATTTCGGTGAGAAGGAAACAGCCTTCTGTATGCCTATTGCCGCCCGACTTCGTGAGAAGGGTATTCGTACAGAGGTGTTCCCTGATTCCGTCAAGATGAAGAAGCAGATGAGCTATGCCAATGCCAAGAGTATTCCGTTTGTTGCCCTCGTAGGTGAGAACGAGATGAACGAAGGAAAAGTTACGCTAAAGAACATGACGACAGGCGAACAGAATCTCGTTACTCCTGACGAACTCGTAGCTCTGATGCGAAATCATCAGTAATGATTCTTTTTTTTCGGTTTTGTAATAAAAGTCACAAAAAAATTTGTGGCTTTGGGAAATTATTGCTATTTTTGCGCTTATAATCTAAAAACGATTACTACAACTATCAGATATCAACTTACAAATATAAATCGCTTATGACACAGATTAAAGGACGCATTTCTCAGATTATCGGTCCGGTTATCGACGTTTATTTCGATACCGAAGGACTGGATGCAGAGAAAGTGCTCCCCAAAATCCACGAAGCTCTTCAGATTGTTCGTCCCAACGGTGAGAAACTCGTTATCGAGGTGCAGCAGCATATCGGTGAGGATACCGTGCGTTGTGTGGCTATGGACAATACCGATGGTTTGCAACGTGGCTTGGAGGCGATCCCGATGGGCACACCTATCGTGATGCCTGCCGGTGATCAGATTAAGGGTCGAATGCTGAACGTGATCGGTCAGCCTATCGACGGTATGAAACAACTCGACATGGAAGGTGCTTACCCCATTCACCGCGAGGCTCCTTCTTTTGAGGAACTCTCTACAAAGAAAGAGATCCTTGCCACAGGTATTAAGGTGATCGACCTGCTCGAACCTTATATGAAAGGTGGTAAGATCGGACTCTTCGGCGGTGCCGGTGTGGGCAAGACAGTGCTCATCATGGAGCTGATCAACAACATTGCCAAAGGACATAACGGTTTCTCTGTCTTCGCTGGAGTAGGAGAGCGTACCCGTGAGGGTAACGACTTGATCCGAGAGATGTTGGAATCAGGCGTTATCCGCTATGGAGAGAAATTCCTCAAGGCAATGGAAGAGGGCAAGTGGGACTTGAGTCTCGTTGATCCCGAAGAGATGAAGAAGAGTCAGGCTACTCTGGTATATGGACAGATGAACGAGCCTCCTGGTGCCCGTGCATCCGTAGCCTTGTCTGGTCTAACCGTTGCTGAGAGCTTCCGCGACGGTGGTGGTAAGGACGGCGGTGCTGCCGATATCCTGTTCTTCATCGACAACATCTTCCGTTTTACCCAGGCTGGTTCTGAGGTATCTGCTCTGTTGGGTCGTATGCCTTCAGCCGTAGGTTATCAGCCTACGTTGGCTTCTGAGATGGGTACGATGCAGGAACGAATCACTTCTACCAAGTCGGGATCTATTACATCCGTACAGGCTGTGTATGTGCCTGCGGACGACTTGACCGACCCGGCTCCTGCTACAACATTTACTCACTTGGATGCTACCACGGTGCTCGACCGAAAGATTGCTGAGTTGGGTATCTATCCTGCTGTGGATCCGCTGGGATCAACCTCACGTATCCTTGATCCACTGATTGTTGGTAAGGCCCACTATGATTGTGCTCAGAGAGTAAAGGAGATTCTGCAGCGCTATAAGGAGTTGCAGGACATTATTGCCATCTTGGGTATGGACGAGCTTTCCGATGAGGATAAACTGACCGTGAACCGTGCTCGTCGTGTACAGCGTTTCCTGAGTCAGCCGTTTACCGTAGCCTCACAGTTCACGGGTCTGCCAGGTGTCATGGTACCCATTGAGGAAACCATCAAGGGCTTCAACGCCATCCTCGACGGTGAGGTGGATGATCTGCCCGAGCAGGCATTCCTCAACGTAGGAACCATCGAAGACGCGAAGGAGAAGGCCAAGAAACTTCTTGAAGCTGCAAAAGGATAATCATTTGACAATTGGACAATTTACGATTTGACCATTGACAATAGTAAAATAGTAGAATTGTAAAATAGTAAAATGACATTATGTTGCAATTGAAGATAGTTTCGCCCGAGAAGGTTGAATACGACGGAGTTGTTGAGAACGTATTGGTGCCAGGTACGATGGGACAGTTCGAGATTCTGACCAATCATGCACCGATTATCTCATCGCTGGGTGTTGGTGATGTGGTGTATGAAACCACCGACGGTAAGCATACCATTAAGATTGCAGGTGGTTTCGTGGCAGTACAGAAGAATCAGGTTAGTTTGTGTGTAGAACTTCACGAACATGACTAAGGACGTAGTGAACACATATCTGAGACAGAGTATCTGTCTGATTGCAGGAATAACCCTGCTGGCACTGCTTTATGTCAACGTATGGGGCAATGTGGAGCGGATGACGATACCTATCTGCATCTCGGCTGTGTTCCAACTGGTGGCCTGCATCGCCTATGCCATGGTGTGGAAGTGGGTTTCATCCAAGTCACCTGCCAGCTTACCGACACTGTATCTGTCAGCGTCCGCCTGTAGGATGTTTGCAGCTATCGTTGTGGTAATCATCTACTGCCTTATCGCGAACAATCGGGATTCCATCCTTTTCTTCGTCGTTACTTTCTTGATTTACTATTTCGTGATTCTCATCTACGATACCTGGTATTTCGTCAAGATTGAGAAGAAGATTAAAAATAATGTATAAACTGAATAACATGAGATATTTGCTTTTATGCCTGACTTTCCTTCTTGCTACCGCCACACCTGTGTCGGCAAGTGAGAGTGATGGGATAGACGTGAAAGAGATCGTGCTTGGTCACCTCGCTGATGCTTATGAGTGGCACATCACCACCATCGGTGGGAAGCATATCAGTATTCCTCTGCCAGTGATTGTAAGAAGCGAGGCCACAGGTAAGTGGCATGCTTTCTGCAGTTCTCGCATCGAGGAAGCAGCAGAAGAGGGCACAGACTATATGGGCTTCTACTTCAATGAAGAGAAGAACGGCAAGATCTACGAACGTCTGGCCGACGGATCAAGTGTTCGTCCGTGGGACCTCAGCATAACCAAGAGTGTGTTGCAGATATGGATTGTGGTGATTATCATGCTGGTCATCTTCCTGGGCTGTGCCCGTTGGTATAAGAAACATGATCCAACCAAGGATGTGCCCAAGGGATTCGTAGGCATGGTAGAGATGCTCGTGATGTCTATTCACGATGACCTTATCCGCGACTCAATAGGAGAGAAGCACTACCGTCCTTACGCACCTTATCTGCTGACGGCCTTCTTCTTCATCCTTATCACCAATATGCTGGGGTTATTACCCATATTCCCAGGTGGAGCCAATGTAACGGGTAACATCAATATCACGTTCTTCCTGGCCCTCTGTACGATGTTGGCCGTTAACCTCTTCGGTAATAAGGAATACTGGAAGGAAATCTTCTGGCCCGATGTGCCGATGTTCCTGAAGGCTTATCCTGCCGCCATCATGCCGATTATCGAGGTCTTTGGAATCATCACCAAGCCCTTCGCCCTGATGGTCCGTCTCTTTGCCAACATGATGGCAGGTCATGCTATCATCCTGTCGTTTACGGCTATCATCTTCATTGGCTGGTCGTTGAATGCCTTCCTCGGCTCTGGTCTGACTTTGCTCAGCTTTGTCATGATGCTTTTCATGAACTGTCTGGAGTTCCTGGTGGCTTTCATTCAGGCATACGTCTTTACCATGCTCAGTGCCGTCTTTATCGGACTGGCTCATCCTGAGCATCACGAATAGATCTATAATACATTAATTAATAACCATTAAAAATTAAAGATTATGTTATCAACATTGATTTTACAGGCAGCCGCTTCTGCTGGTCTTGCTAAGTTTGGTGCCGGTCTCGGCGCAGGTATTGCAGCAATTGGTGCCGGTCTGGGTATCGGTCGTATCGGTGGAAACGCCATGGATGCCATCGCTCGTCAGCCGGAAGCTGCAGGAACCATCCGTACGAACATGATTCTGACAGCTGCATTCGTTGAGGGTGTTGCCCTGTTCGCTGTCGTTGTATGCGCACTCTGCGTATTCCTTTAATCATTAAATTCATCTGTGCAAATGGGCTCAATTAACTTACCATCAATATTAACGCCCGACTTCGGATTATTCTTCTGGATGTTGGTGGCGTTCTTGGTGGTCTTTCTCCTTCTAGCCAAGTTCGGCTTCCCCGTCATCACTGGTATGGTGGAGGAACGCAAGAACTATATCGACGAGAGTCTCCGCAAGGCTCACGAAGCCCAGGAGCGTCTCGCCAATATCGAGAAAGAAGGTGAATCCATCTTGCAAGAGGCTCGTGAGAAGCAGGCTCAGATACTGAAAGAGGCTGCAGAGACGCGTGACGCTATTGTGGAGAAGGCGCAGGAAAAGGCAAGGGCAGAAGGTGCCCGTCTGCTGGACGATGCGAAAACTGCCATCGAACAGGAGAAAAAGGCCGCCATTGCTGATATCCGCAGTCAAGTAGCCACGCTGAGTGTCGATATCGCCGAGAAGGTTCTCAGGCAGAACCTGAAAGACGACAAGTCGCAGATGGATCTGATTGACCGTATGCTGGATGATGTTTCTACTGTTAACTAAGGTATTTAACGTATGGATATTGGAGTCATATCGGTAAGATACGCTCGTGCACTGCTCAAGAGTGCGACCGAAGCGAAGATCGAGGATGCTGTGTACACGGAGATGCAGCAGCTCGCCAAGAGCTACGTCGAAGTGCCGCAGCTACGGTTCACGATTGACAATCCGATGCTCTCGAAGGAGAAGAAGGAAGCTTTGTTGCTGACTGCCGTCGGTGAGAAGTCTTCCGACCTTACCAAGTCTTTCATCAAGCTGGTGCTGAAGGAAGATCGGGAGCGTGTGATGCAGTTCATCGCTAATTCGTACGTCACGCTTTACCGTCAACAGAAGAATATCATCCGTGGACGTCTCATCACTGCTGCCGCCGTTACACCTGCCACAGAGCAGAAGATGCGACAGATGGTGGAGGGCAAGACTAATGGAACAGTGGAGTTTGAGTCGGAGGTGGATCCCGATATCATCGGTGGTTTCATCCTCGAGTACGACACCTATCGCATGGATGCGAGTGTCAAGACGAAGTTGAATTCCATTCTCACTCAATTAAGTAAATGAACGTAATAACGTCATGACGTAATAACGTAATAACGAATAACAGAAAACAATGTCAGATAAGATTAAACCAAGCGAAGTATCCCAGGTACTGCTCGATCAGCTTAAGGGAATCACCAATGCCGAGAAGTTCGAAGAGGTGGGAACCGTGCTGACCGTCAGTGATGGTGTAGCCCGTATCTACGGACTGCGCAATGCCGAGGCGAACGAGCTGCTGGAATTCGAAAACGGAACCATGGCTATCGTGATGAATCTGGAGGAAGACAACGTGGGTTGTGTGCTCTTAGGTTCCACCTCAGGCATCAAGGAAGGCATGGTGGTGAAGCGTACCAAGCGTATCGCCTCTATCCGTGTCAATGACAACATGCTGGGACGTGTCATCAATCCGCTGGGTCAGGCCATCGACGGTAAGGGAGACATTGACTTGAGCGATGCTTTCGAGATGCCGCTCGACCGTAAGGCTCCGGGTGTGATCTATCGTCAGCCGGTGAAGGAGCCGCTGCAGACGGGCTTGAAGGCCATCGACTCGATGATTCCCATCGGTCGTGGTCAGCGTGAGCTGATTATCGGTGACCGTCAGACAGGTAAGACCGCCATTGCCGTGGATACAATCATCAACCAGAAGAGTTTCTATGAGGCTGGTAAGCCTGTTTATTGTATCTATGTGGCTATTGGTCAGAAAGCCAGTACGGTTGCCACCCTCGTATCTACCTTACAGGAACATGGGGCCATGCCTTATACCATCGTGGTAGCTGCTACTGCTGCTGATCCTGCAGCTATGCAGTACTATGCACCCTTTGCAGGTGCTGCCATCGGTGAGTATTTCCGCGACCGCGGTCTGCCAGCACTGGTTGTATATGACGACCTCTCCAAGCAGGCTGTTGCCTACCGTGAGGTATCACTGATTCTCCGCCGTCCTTCAGGACGTGAGGCTTATCCTGGTGATGTGTTCTATCTGCACTCTCGTCTCTTGGAGCGAGCAGCAAAGATGAACGAGCAGCAGGAAGTGGCTGAGCAGATGAACGACCTGCCCGAGTGCATGAAGGGACATGTGAAGGGTGGTGGCTCTTTGACAGCTCTGCCAATCATCGAGACACAGGCAGGTGACGTATCCGCTTACATCCCCACGAACGTGATCTCTATCACCGACGGACAGATCTTCTTGGAGAGCGACCTCTTCAACCAAGGTTTCCGTCCAGCCATCAACGTTGGTATTTCCGTATCACGTGTGGGTGGTTCGGCACAGATCAAGTCAATGAAGAAAGTGGCCGGTACGTTGAAGATCGACCAGGCGCAGTATCGTGAGCTCGAGGCCTTCTCGAAGTTCTCCAGTGATATGGATGCTGTGACGGCCATGACCCTCGACCGTGGACGAAAGAACAACCAGTTGCTCATCCAGCCGCAGTACAGTCCTATGCCCGTAGGCGAGCAGATTGCTATCCTTTATTGCGGTGTGCACGGATTGATGCGCGAGGTACCTATTCCTAAGGTACGTGAGTGTCAGACGGCTTTCCTCGATAAGTTGCGCTCTGCCAACCCTGAGGTCATCGAAACTCTTGCCAACGGTAAGATTGACGATGAGACGACTGCTAAGATCGAAGCCGTCATGGCTGACATTGCAGGAACGTATAAAGCCTAGCCTATGCCTTCGTTGAAAGAAATCAAAGGTCGTATTGCCTCTGTCAATTCCACGCGGAAGATCACGTCGGCGATGAAGATGGTAGCCTCCAGTAAGCTGCATCACGCACAGGTGGCCATTCAGAACATGCTGCCTTACGAGACCTTGCTGGAGCATATCCTCAAGTCGTTCCTCGCAGCAGAAGCCGATTCTCAGACCCCGTTCGACCAGGTGCGCCCTGTACAAAGGGTTGCTCTTGTAGTCTTTTCTTCGAACTCTTCCCTCTGTGGCGGATTCAATGCTAACACCATCAAGATGATGACGCAAGCAGTGGATGAATATGCCCAGCAGATCGGTCTAGAGAACATCGAGATCTATCCCATTGGTCGTAAGGTCTATGAGAAGGCCAACAAGATGGGATTGAAGACGATGGGTGAGTATTCTTCCTTGGCCGACAAGCCTAATGCGCATGATTGTATTGAGATTGCGCGGGAACTTGGAATGAAGTTCCTGGAAGGGGAGATTGACAAGGTGGAACTGATCTATCATCATTTCAAGAGCGCCGGTTCGCAGGTGCTTACCCGTAAGACCTTCCTTCCTATCGACATCGAAGAGGAGCTTGAACGCGATCATGAGCGTGACCTTACCTCAGTGATTGCCACGAAGGAGAGTCAGGAGTACCTGAAGAAGAGAGGTGAGAAGAAAGAGGCAAGAGGCGAGAAGGAAGAAGTGAAGCCGTTGAACGATAACTTCATCGTGGAGCCAGACATGGATACTGTGCTCTCACAGCTTGTTCCAAAACTTGCTCACCTGATGCTTTATACGGCCTTGCTCGACAGTAATGCATCGGAGCATGCCGCCCGTATGGTGGCCATGCAGACCGCTACCGACAATGCCGATGAGCTGCTTCGTGAGTTGAACCTGCAGTACAACAAGAGTCGTCAGCAGGCCATCACCTCAGAGTTGCTCGACATTGTTGGAGGAACGGTCAACAACTAATCAAAAAATAAGGATTAAGACTTTTCTTAATCCTTATTTTTTTTGTTTAATCTTTAATGTTTAATGTTTAATGTTTAATGTTCATCTTAGAACATCATCGCCGTATCCGATAGGATCTCACTGAGTGTGGGATGTATATGCACCATTTGTGCCAGTTCGTGAATGTTGGTATGTTTGCACATCAGTACACTCACTTCCTGTACGATATCCGCTGCGTGGGCACCGAACACATGACAGCCGAGAATCAATCCGTTCTCATCGGTCATCAGCTTGAGTAAGCCGTCGGTCTCATCCATTGCTAATGCCTTACCATTGGCACGATAGAATCCCTTCTTACAAAGGAAGCTTATCCCTTTCTCTTTGCACTGATCTTCAGATAGACCCACGCAAGCCGCCTCAGGTTTCGTAAAGATGGCAGCAGGCATCATGTCCAAGTTGATCTCATCCCCGATGCCCAGCATGTGGTTCACAGCCTTCATCCCCTGGAAGGTAGCCGCATGAGCCAGCATCATCCTTGCATTCACATCGCCAATGGCATAGATATGCGGGATATTGGTTTGCATGTTCTCATCCACCTCTATTCCTCTGGGAGAGAAGTTCACGCCAGTATTCTCCAATCCGAGACCATCCACATTGGCCCCACGTCCTGTAGCGATGAGTATGATATCCGCTTCCACCTGTTCCTCTTTCCCTTTTCGTTCGAAGAACACCGTGTTACCATCGATCCGTTTCACGCCACTCTGCATGAAGAAGGTAACGCCCCGTTTGGCTATGGTCTGACGGAGCCGTTTGGCAATATCACTGTCAACCATCGGCAAACACTCCTTGAGGAACTCGATGACCGTCACTTCACTTCCCAAGCTATTGAACACCGAAGCCATCTCCATGCCAATCACCCCAGCACCTACGATACACAGCCGTTTCGGCACCTCAGTGATATTCAGCAGTTCCGTGGAAGTCATCACGTTGGACTGGTCGATTCCCTCAATGGGCAGCATCTTAGCATGTGATCCCGTGGCAATGATGAACTTGTCGGCCGTATATTCCTGACCGTCAGCCACCACGGTTTTCTCATCCTTGAACATTGCATGCGCCTTCACGAACGAAATGTTCTCACCTTGCAGTACCGTTTCCACACCCGAACGCAACTGTTCAATCACCGCATTTTTCCGTGCCATGATTGCGGAGAAGTCGACAGAGTCAATACCTTTATCCTTCAATATATCGGCTATCTCCGCCTCATGACAAAGCGTTTTTGTTGGAATACATCCGCAGTTCAGACATGTACCGCCCGCCTCCTTATCTTCGAAGATGGTGGTATGGATACCCTTACTTGCGGCATACGCAGCTGTTCTGTAGCCACCTGGTCCGCTGCCGATGATGATCAGTTCCTTCATGCCTGCTCTTCGTTTTTCATTTGACGGAAGGTTACTACAGGATGCTTGGCAGCCAGCACATCATCCACACGTCCGATGGGCGTGTTATGCGGTGCGCTCTTCACTAGTTCAGGATTCTCCTTTGCCTCCTGCGCAATCTTCCGCATCACTTGGATAAATCCGTCTATGGTCTCCTTGCTCTCGTTCTCCGTAGGCTCAATCATCAGACTCTCGTGGAAGAGTAGCGGGAAATAGATGGTAGGCGCATGATAACCATAGTCGAGCAGTCGTTTGGCCACATCCATGGTGGTCACACCCGTTGACTTATCCTTCAGTCCGTCGAACACAAACTCATGCTTACACAGTCCGCCAATAGGCAGTTCGTACACATCCTTCAGACTCTCCTTGATATAGTTTGCATTCAGTGTGGCCAAAGGACCCACCATCTTGATATACTGCTTACCCATAGAAAGAATATAGGTAAAGGCACGAAGAATCACGCCGAAGTTTCCGAAGAACGATCCGATGCTGCCCAACGACTGGTCATTATCCGTCTCAACAGTCAGCATATTCTCCTCTTCATTCAGGATGACGCGTGGAGTAGGGAGGAAGGGCTCCAAACCTTTCCTTACTCCCACAGGACCGCTTCCTGGACCTCCGCCACCATGAGGTGTGGAGAATGTCTTGTGCAGATTGATATGCATCACGTCGAATCCCATGTCACCAGGACGACAAGCCCCCAGCATCGGATTCAGGTTCGCCCCGTCGTAATACATCAGTCCGCCACAGTCGTGTATCCTCTTGGCAATCTCAGGAATATCCTTTTCGAACAAACCTAAGGTATTCGGGTTTGTCATCATCATTCCCGCGATCTCCGGTCCGTGTTCCTCAATCAGCGCGATGAGGTCAGGCAGATCTACGAGTCCGTTTTCCGTACTCTTCACCTCCAAGATGTCCAGTCCGCACACCGCTGCCGAGGCAGGATTCGTACCATGAGCTGAGTCGGGCACGATTACCTTCGTACGTTGGTTATCCCCACGACTCTCATGATAGGCGCGGATTACCATCAGTCCTGTGAGCTCTCCATGCGCTCCAGCACAAGGGTTGAGCGTGAACTCACTCAGTCCTGCGAGCTCCGACAAAGCCTGCTGCACACAGTAATACACCTCGAGCGCACCCTGACAAGTCTCTGCCGGCTGCAATGGATGCAGTTCAGCGAACTCCTTCATGGCTGCAATCTCCTCGTTGATCACGGGGTTGTATTTCATCGTACAGCTTCCCAAGGGATAGAATCCGTTGTTCACGCCGAAGTTGTTCGCACTGTGATTCGTGTAGTGGCGTACCACGGTCATCTCATCACACTCAGGCAACTGCGCCTCTTCCTTTCGCTTCAGTGCATCTGGCAGTTCCTCTGCGGAGTAGATTCCATATCTGTTCTGAGGCAAAGAATAGCCCCTACGACCCTCTTTCGACAGTTCGAAGATCAGGTTACCATATAGTCTATTGTTCATTTCTTGCCCTCCTTGATGATTTCTACCAGATCGTCGATGTCCTCTTTGGTACGTTTTTCAGTAACGGCAAACATCACCGTGTGAGCATCGATTTTCACACCGGCGAGATAGCCCAGTTCCATGCATTTCTTCTGCAGCGCATCCACATCCCCTTCGTAGGTAACGCAGAACTCATTGAAGAACGGCTGGTTGAATGTACGCTTAAACAAGCCCGTTTCTATGAGCTTGTCGCACAGATAGTGAGCACCGGCATACGACTGCTCAGCAGCTTCCTTCATGCCCTGCTTACCCATCAGAGAGAGGTAGATGGTAACGAACAACGCCATCAGACTCTGATTCGAGCAGATGTTCGAAGTAGCCTTCTGTCGGCGTATATGCTGTTCACGAGCCTGAAGTGTCAGTACAAAAGCACGCTGGTCACGACTATCCTTCGTCATACCCACGATTCTTCCAGGCATCTTCCTGATGAGCTTCTCCGTGCAGCACAGATAACCCACCGACGGTCCGCCGAATGTCATGGGGATACCTAAACTCTGTCCGTCGCCAGCTGCGATGTCAGCGCCCCATTCCTTAGGCGATTTCAGCACCGCCAGATCAGCAGCAATGCTGTTCATGATGAACAACCCCTTCTGCTCATGGATCGCATTAGCAAAGCCGGTATAGTCCTCTACGATACCATAATAGTTCGGCATCTGTACCACCACGCCAGCCACACCACCCTCAGCGAGTTTCTTTTCCATGTCCGCCTTGTCGGTAACACCCTCCTTCGCTTCAATCCCTACGATCTCAATACCGTGGAACTTCGCATAGGTATCAATCACGCGGCGCACTTTCGGGTCGATGGTGTTGCTTACCAATACCTTCGTGCATTTCTTTCCTGCGGCGAAAGCCATCATCACCGCCTCGGCAGTAGCAGTAGCCCCGTCGTACATCGATGCATTCGACACATCCATGCCAGTAAGCTCCGCCATCATACTCTGATACTCGAAGATATAGTGCAGCGTACCCTGAGAGATCTCCGCCTGATACGGTGTATAGCTGGTCAGAAACTCAGAGCGCTCCACGATACTGGGAATCACCGACGGTGTATAATGATCATATACACCAGCACCGGCAAAGCACGTCAGCTGATCGTTCATCATCCCCAAGGTGTTGAAGAACTGACGGATTTCCAACTCGCTCATCGCATCCGCGATCTCGTAGTCGCCTTTGAAGCGAATATCCTCAGGCACATCCGCATAGAGTCCGTCTAACGAGTCAACCCCTGCCACTTTGAGCATCTGCTGGATTTCCTCCTCGGTATGCGGGAAATACTTGTGGTTCATAATATTTATTTTTTTAGAGGTGAGAAGTGAGAGGTGAGAAGTGAGAGATTACCTTTTATGTTAGAGCTTATGATCTTGTTATAGAACATAATACTCTTTCATGTTATCATTATCTCTGAATCTATTCTCTCACCTCTAATTTCTTACCTCTCACCTCTTATTTATTACAGAATTCTTCGTAAGCGGCAGCATCCATCAGGTTGTCGAGATCGCTCTTGTCGCTCAGTTCCACCTTGATGATCCAGTTGGCGTAAGCATCCTCGTTCACCAGTTCCGGTTGATCCTCGAGTGCCTCATTGATTTCCACCACCGTACCGCTTACCGGTGAAATCAGGTCGCTGGCAGCTTTCACGCTCTCCACAGCACCGAATTCCTCACCTGCAGTCACCTCATCATCCACCTCGGGCATATCCACATACACCACATTACCCAATGCGTTCTGCGCATAGTCGGTAATACCGATGAAACCGAAGTCACCATCCACTTTCACATACTCATGACTCTCAGAATAATAGAGTCCTTCAATTACTTTTGCCATAGTTATATTTTTAATAAATTTCGCTTCGCTCTATTTTTTAGAGGTAAGAGGTGAGAGGTGAGAAGTGAGAGATAACCTTTTATGTCAGAGCTCATGATCTTGTTATAGAACATAATACTCTTTCATGTTATCATTATCTCTGAATCTATTCTCTCACCTCTAATTTCTCACCTCTCACATCTATTTCTTATATCTTTTCTCATAAAAACGTTTCTTCACCACTACACCCGGGAAGGTTTTCTTGCGGATCTGGATCTCCAGTTCCGTACCCAGTTTAGCATGAGCCGTGTCAACCAAAGCCATACATACGCTCTTTCCTGTAGAGATGGAGTTGTAGCCTGTCGTTACTTCACCCACCTTCTCGCCCTGGTATAAAACACTATAACCATGACGGGGTATAGCCTTGTCTTTCAATTCAATACCAATCACGCGCTGCTTCACACCTTCGGCTTTCTGCTGTGCCAATGCCTCCTTACCGATGAACTCCTCCTTGTCGAGTTTGCAGAACATTGATAAGCCGGCCATGACTGGTGAGATCTCGTCAGACAGCTCATCGCCATAGAGTGGCAATCCCACCTCGAAGCGCAGCGTATCCCTACAACCCAGTCCGCAGGGCTTACATCTTCCACATGCCATCAGCTTGTCCCACTGGCGCTGGATAAAGGCATGCGAGCCATAGATCTCGAAGCCGTCCTCTCCGGTGTAACCCGTCCTACTGATGATAATGGTCTCGCCATCAACGTCAATCGTCTTGGCTGTGTAGAACACCAGTTCCTTACAAGAAAGTCCGAGCACCTCTTCCACGACAGCCTCCGATTCAGGTCCCTGTACAGCAAGCTGTCCGTAGTAATCCGAGCGGTTCTGCAAATCAATGTCGAACCCCTTGGCCTGCTGCTGCATCCATGCCCAGTCCTTGTCGATGTTTGCCGCATTGATTACCAGGAAGTAGTCCAGTTCGCCCATCTTATACACCAAGAGGTCGTCAACGGTACCACCATTCTCATAACACATCATTCCATAATAAATCTGTCCGTCGGGAGCGCCAGTAACATCATTGGTGAAGATATGGTTCACATAGCGTTCCGCCTCAGCACCCTTGACGGTTACTTCACCCATATGACTCACATCGAACACCCCGCAATGCTGTCTTACGGCGTTATGCTCGTCAATGATGTTCGAATACTGTATCGGCATGTCAAAGCCGCCAAAGGGTGAGATTAGTGCACCCAGAGCCACATGTTTGTCATACAGACAAGTTCTTTTATTCTCCATTGCTTAAGATTAAAGATATTAAATCGGTTGTTTGTAAGTTTACTATGATATCACTGATGGAGTGGGGGATTGCAGCCATCAGCGCCTCTTTGTTCAAGGGTGTTCCCTTCAGTCGGCTACACAGTTCATTCTGGTCGCCAGTCAGGAAGTAGTCGCCTTTCATATCGAAATCCCTGATCACCCCGTTCTTCACCTCCATTCTCACCTCGATGGTCCCCACATTGTCCATGCGCTGTTTCCTTATCACCGTATATCGCGGATTGTTCCCATAGATGAACTTCGGTGAGAGATACTCCTTTTCCATCTCCTCGATGCTTTGTATCTCCTCTGCATTCAGCATTCGTTCCTCATTACAGGCGAAACGGATGAGAGCTTCGCGAATCTCCTCCAGTGTCAGTGTGGTGTATTCCTTTAACAAGGTGATGCGCTGTCGAACGCTTTTCACACCCTTGCTCAGCAGCTTCTCGTCATCAGGAGTAATACATCCCAGCATGTTCCGCATCTCCGTGTCGTAGAGCATCGTTCCATGTACGATATTCCTCCCTTTACCCGTAGCAGTCTGATGCGGTCCCAGGTGGTAGAATGCGTTTCCACTCACTTTCTTTCCATCTATCAGGATGTCGTTCCTTCCGTTGGCCGTTGCCGGAATACCCAGTTGCCGAAGGGCGGTAACCACCAATGTGGTATATTTGTGGTAGGTGAAGTTCACGCTGTCGCCATTGGTGATATACGACAGCATCATATTACTCTTATCAGCATATACGCAGCCGCCTCCGCTTTTCCTGCGGTACATCTTCACACCGTTCCTTTTGCAGTATTCGATGTTCACCTCGTTCTCAATCAGCTGGTTCCTTCCGAATATCACGCTGGGTTCCACTTGCCAGATAAAGAAGGCGTCGTCAACGTTGGTATTTCGCGCAACGTACTCTTCCATAGCCAGATAGAAGCTTAGTGGTCTGTTCTTATCATCGGGTAACCTAATATGTACCATCCCTCTTTCGGATTGTTTAGGATTCTTGCATGCAAATTTAATAATAATCCATGAATCCCCCAACTTTTTTCACATCATTTTTATGGTCTTTTTTCCCTAAAAGGAAACAGGTTTCGGAAAAACTTGTTATCTTTGCACTCAAGAACTATTAAAACAATTCTGAATCAACGAATTAAAGAATACGACATGATTGACAAAGAAACGCGAAATCGGATTATCTCTCTTATCCATCAGGAAGTGGTTCCCGCTATTGGCTGTACTGAACCGATGTCCGTTGCCTTGTGTACGGCAAAGGCTACCGAGCAATTGGGCTGTCGTCCGGATCATATAGAGGCCAAGTTAAGTGCCAACATCCTGAAGAACGCCATGGGCGTAGGCATTCCAGGAACAGGAATGATAGGTCTGCCTATTGCTATTGCCTTAGGAGCACTCATCGGTAAGAGCGCTTATCAGCTGGAGGTGTTGAAGGATCTTACGCCCGAGGCGCTCGAAGAAGGTAAACAGTATATTGCAGAGAACCGCATCGACATCGGTCTTAAAGACGGAAGTTGTGACAAGCTATACGTTGAGATAACTGTTACCGCAGGCGAGAAGTCATCCAGAGCCATTATCTCAGGCGGTCACACCACCTTCATAGAACCAGCGAGCCAGCGTATGGATACCCAAACGAAAGAGAGTGGTCAAGAAGATGATGAGATTGCCTTGAACATGCGATTGGTTTACGACTTTGCCACAACGACTCCCATTGACGAAATCCGTTTCATCGAAGAGACGCGTACCTATAATATGAATGCTGCCCGTGAGGCGTTGAAAGGCAACTACGGTCATAATCTCGGTAAAACCATCGACCGTCCGATGGCGAAAGGAATCTTCGGAAACTCAATCTTCTGTCATATCATTTCTCGCACAGCATCAGCATGTGATGCCCGTATGGGTGGAGCAATGATTCCCGTGATGTCCAACTCAGGCTCGGGTAATCAAGGCATCTGTGCCACTAATCCGGTATGTGTATATGCCAAGGAGAACGAGAACACAGAAGAGGAGTTGATCCGTGCACTGATGCTGAGTCATCTCACAGCCATTTATATCAAACAGAGTCTGGGTAAGCTATCAGCACTCTGCGGTTGCGTGGTGGCATCGATAGGCAGCAGCGTGGGTATTACCTATCTGATGGGTGGTGACTACGAGCGTGTTTGCTATGCCGTGAAGAATATGATTGCCAATCTCACTGGTATGATTTGCGATGGTGCCAAGCCCGCCTGTTCCTTGAAGATCACATCCAGTGTGAGCACCGCCGTGTTGTCTGCCTTGCTATCCATCGAAGGCAAGTGTGTGTCGTCTGAGGAGGGCATCGTTGATGATTGTGTTGATCAGAGCATCCATAACCTAACGGCCATTGGTGCTGACGGCATGGGCATCACCGATGAGATGGTGCTCAATATCATGACGCGAAAGAAATAAAAATCCCCTCATACTGAGGGGATTTCGTAAATGAGGGGTGATATCTTAATGATGCCACCCCTCACTTTCATTTCCTTAATGTCACAAATGTCACATGTCACAAATGTCACATTTCGGCTTTCATCTTTCTCCAGTGCATCTTGTCGATTCTTTCAATCCAGTTGTCACGATGCCAGCGAGAGATGATTTTGCGGATAGCTGCTTCACCGCAGCTGTCCCGTTTCAATGCAAGACTATACCCGCCTTTTTTTAATGATCCCAGCACCTCAAGGGGAGATGAGAGATGCAGCAACTCTATACTATTCTCTTGCTTCTTGCTTCTTGCCTCTTGCTTCTAAATAATCCCAGCCCTTAAGGGTTGGGATTATTTATTATCTCCTCCTAAACTCGGCGCAGGTGATAGCGGTGGCAATGGCAACGTTCAGACTGTCGGCAGTGGACTTGTCGGCAGGGTAGTGGGGGATGAGGAGACGGCGGTTGATGTGGGCCGCTACTTCTGGGGAGATGCCTTTCCCTTCGTTTCCCATCACTATGATGCCGTTATGGCTGAGCTGCTCCTGATAGATATTCGTGCCATTGAGGAAGGTGCCATAAACGGGGAAGTCTTGGGGCAGATGACTGAACAGCTCCACCAAATCGGTATAGATCACCTTCACCCTGGCAATGCTTCCCATGGTGGCCTGTACCACCTTGGGGTTATAAGCATCAGCAGTGTTCAAACTACAGAAGATGGTGGAAATGCCGAACCAGTCGGCTATGCGGATAATCGTGCCGAGATTACCAGGATCCTGCACATCATCAAGCGCAAGAAACAGCTCGTTGGTAAGCGGCGTAATATCTTGTTGATCAGTTAAGAACGGATTCTCGTTAACGGGAAGAAGGAAGAAGGCCATTACCTGCTGCGGATGCTGCAGGAAACTGAGTCGGCGGAGATCCTCTTCAGAGAGAACCTTATCTTCCTCGCAGGGTGCCAGGTCGTTTTCTTTCCACCACTCCTCTGTGGCAAAAATTCGGAAGGGGCCCATCACCTTCATCATGTCACCCACGATCTTCGTGCCTTCGGCAACGAAGAGTCCCAACTCCTTGCGCCCCTTCTTGTTTTCGAGGCTGCGTACGTATTTCAACAAGTTTTTGCTTATCATATTGCAAAAGTACATTTTTTTTCTTACTTTTGCAAGCGAAAAAGAAAAATTCATGGTATCAAGGAAATTACTCGCACCACTTGCTTGTCTGCTGCTCATGGCTTCGTGCTCATCATCGAAATTCCTTTCCGATGGTGAGTATTTGCTGGAAAAGGTAAGGGTGGAGACTGATGCCAAGGAGATTGACGTTTCGCAGATGTCCACTTACATCCATCAGCAGGCCAACAGTAAGTGGTTCTCGCTGTTCAAGGTTCCATTGGGAACGTATGGCATGGCCGGAAGAGACACGACGAAATGGCTGAACCGTACGCTGAGGAATATCGGTGAGGAGCCTGTGGTGTATGATTCGCTGTTGGCCAAGCAGACATGTGAGGATCTGCAGGATGCGTTGCATAATATGGGTTACATGAACGGTTATGTGACCTTGGATACCAAAACCCATCGTCATAAGCTTACCGCCATCTATACCTTACATCCGGGAATACCTTATTTTATACGGTCGGTGAAATATGATATCCAAGACGACAGCGTGGCCAAGGTACTGGATATTGATCATGCCAAGAACCTGTATCTGAAGGAGGGAATGAAGTTCTCGGCTTCGGAGTTGGATAATGCCCGTAAGCAGATGACGCAACAGCTTACACATGCTGGCTTCTACCGTTTCCATAAGGATTTCATTCGTTTCTATGCCGATACTACACGGGGCTCGAAAATGGTTGACCTGACCATGCAGTTGATGCCGTATCAGTCGCATAACGATGCGGAGGTGACTTTCCATCCGCGGTATAAGATACGACAGGTGAACTTCATGAGCGGTGACGATGGAAAACTGCATCTCAGACGGTCGGTGCTTCGTGAGAATACCTGGTTGAAAGAGGGGGATTTCTATAGCTCACAAAACCTGCAGCGTACGTATAACAGCTTCGGACGGCTGTCGGCTGTGCGCTATACGGGTATTAGGTTTGCGGAAGTGCCTGATAGTAACCTTCTCGACTGTAGCATCCAGATCAGTACATACAAGCCGAACAGCGTAAGCTTCCAGCCCGAAGGTACCAATACCGCAGGTGACTTAGGTGCTGCTGCTACGCTGACGTATGAGAACAGGAATCTGTTCAAGGGCTCAGAGACGTTCAGTGTTCAGCTTCGTGGTGCCTTTGAGGCCATTACAGGACTGGAGGGTTATCAGAACCAAGACTATGAGGAGTATAACTTGGAGGCGAAGCTGTCGTTCCCGAGGTTCATTGCTCCTGTGTCGAAGAGTTATAGGAAGAAGAGCTCGGCAGCATCGGAACTGTCGGTGAGCTATAACATGCAGAACCGACCGGAGTTCCATAGACGACTCTTCTCTGCGGCGTGGCGCTATAGGTGGACGGATGCGAACAGGAATACCACTTATCGGGCGGATGTAATCGACCTGAACTATATCTACATGCCGTGGATATCCAGTACGTTCAAACATGATTATCTCGACAGCGTGAGTAACAGGAACGCGATTCTGCGATATAACTACGAAGACCTGTTCATCATGAAGATCGGATTCTCGTTGGCGCACAACGGAAGGCACCATGCGTTCCGTGCAAACATCGAGACGGCTGGTAACCTGCTGAACGGCTTCAGTCATCTGTTAGGCGAAGAAATGAACGAGCGCGGGCAATATACCTTGTTCAATATCGCTTACGCACAGTATGTCAAGGGCGATGTTGACTATACCCACCTGATTCGTTTCGACCGCCGTAACCAATTGGCTATCCATGCAGGCTTTGGTATTGCGTATCCTTATGGCAACAGTAGGATTCTGCCGTTCGAGAAGCGTTATTTCTCGGGTGGTGCGAACTCAGTAAGAGGATGGAGTGTAAGAGGCTTAGGACCAGGAAAGTTCAAAGGGTCGAACGGTGCTATCGACTTCATCAATCAGACCGGTGATATGAAGCTCGACCTGAATGCGGAATATCGTACATTCCTGTTCTGGAAGTTCGACGGGGCGGTATTCGTAGATGCTGGTAATATATGGACGTTACGAAACTATGAGGAACAGCCGGGCGGTCAGTTCAAACTGGATGAGTTCTATAAGCAGATTGCTGTGGCTTATGGCATCGGCCTACGACTGAATTTCGACTATTTCGTGCTGCGTTTTGATATGGGTATGAAAGCGGTGAACCCTGCGTATGAGAACTATAAAGAACATTTCCCTATCGTGAATCCGCGATTCAGTCGGGATTTCTCTTTTCACTTCGCAGTGGGCCTTCCATTCTGATGTACCATCTACCGTTGTGGATGTGAGCATTCAGTCGGAAGTCGGCCTCATCGGTCATCACACCTGCCTTACCAATGGAATCCATCTTCAGGAAATTCTGCACGGAAATATTCACTATTGCTGAGCTGTCACCAGTATAGCTTACTTCTCCAACCTGAATCGTAGCAGGCAACTCCTGTTGCCGCAGTATGTCCACATCTTCCTGCTGGATATTACTGGCAATGTACTGTAGCCACTTCTCGGAATCATCGGTGCTGAAACGCTTTGCTTTCTGAAGATCGTAGTTGAAATAACCCACAGAAAAACTGTCGGCCACCTCCTTCAGCTGGTCTTCAGAACCATCCTTGCTGGCACCGCAAGCCATGAGTAAAGGCATTACCAGTAATAGAAAACTATACCTTTTCATATTAAAAGTTTAAAATCATGCAAATATATAAAAAATCTTTGGTATATCCCTCTTTTTTTCTTACTTTTGCATTAAAATAATCACAGACATGCTGAAATTCATTTCCTTCGGGAGCGGTAGCAGCGGAAACTGTTACTTCCTCTTCACAGAAACGGACGGCATATTGATAGATACTGGTATAGGTGTACGTACACTAAAGAAATATTTTCAGGATTATGGACTAAAGATGGCACAAGTCCGCCATATTATCATAACCCATGATCATGCAGACCATGTAAAGTCTGTAGGTTCTTTTAGTTGTGAATATCATCTTCCAGTTTATGCCACTCGTGAGGTTCATCGCGGTATCGACCATAACTATTGTGTGCGACGAAAAATACAACCCATCAATGCTAAAATCATTGAGAAGGGTTCGACGATGCAGTTAGGTGATTTCACCGTGACATCGTTCGACGTTCCCCATGATAGTAATGACAACGTGGGCTATTGTATTGAGTGTGAGGGGACGGTGTTCTGTTTGATGACTGATGCAGGACATGTGACCGATGAGATGAAGCAGTATATCCAGCGTGCGAACTATTTGGTGATTGAGGCGAACCATGATGAGGAGATGCTGTTCAACGGTCCTTACCCGCAGTACTTGAAAGACAGGGTGTTCAGCGAGAACGGTCATCTGAGTAATAAAGCATGTGCACAGGCATTGGTTGAGAATGTTACACCGAACATACAACATGTGTGGCTTTGTCACCTCAGTGAGGAAAACAACCATCCTGAGCTGGCCAGGAAGACGGTGGAGATGATTCTACGAGATGCCGGCATCATTCCCGGTAAGGACTTCCTGTTGGATGTGCTGCGCAGGAAAACACCCAGCGATATCTATGAGCTGACATAATTTTATCAAAAAATTTGGGTATTCGAAGAAAAAAGAGTAATTTTGCAGCCGCTTTTGGTTCCGTAGCTCAGCTGGATAGAGCAACAGCCTTCTAAGCTGTGGGTCTCGGGTTCGAATCCCGACGGAATCACGAGAAGAGAAGCTCCGAATGAGAAAGTTTACTTTCGCGTTCGGAGATTTTCTTTCTGGGGGATTGGCCCGTGGCAGGGTATGGGATCGACGGAGTCAATCCCTACGGAAAATCATAGGTATAGAAAAAGGAAGACCGAAAGTCTTCCTTTTTCCTTTTAATCTTTAATGTTTAATCTAATACGTTTACGAGTTCATCGACAGCAGGAACTCCTCATTACTCTTTGTACGTTCCATACTATCATGAATGGTGTTCATCGCCTCAATCGGATTCATATCAGCAATATACTTACGGAGAATCCACATGCGGTCGAGTGTTGTCCTATCCTGGAGCAAATCATCACGACGTGTACTTGATGCCACAAGGTTGACAGCCGGGAAGATACGCTTATTACTGAGTGAGCGATCAAGCTGCAACTCCATGTTACCTGTACCCTTGAACTCCTCGAAGATCACTTCATCCATCTTCGAACCTGTGTCGATAAGGGCCGTAGCAACAATCGTCAGACTACCGCCGCCTTCAATGTTTCGGGCAGCACCGAAGAAACGCTTCGGCTTCTGCAAGGCATTAGCATCCACACCACCAGTAAGCACCTTACCACTGGCAGGAGCTACGGTGTTGTAAGCACGTGCAAGACGGGTAATGGAGTCGAGGAAGATCACGACATCATGACCGCATTCCACCATTCGCTTAGCCTTCTCCAAGACGATACCGGCAATCTTCACGTGACGCTCAGCAGGCTCGTCGAAAGTAGAAGCAATCACCTCTGCATTCACCGTACGAGCCATGTCGGTAACCTCCTCAGGACGCTCGTCAATAAGCAGCATCATCAGATAAGCCTCAGGATGGTTAGCTGCAATAGCGTTCGCAATGTCCTTCATCAAGATGGTCTTACCGGTTTTGGGCTGAGCGACGATCAGTGCACGCTGACCCTTACCGATAGGAGCAAAGAGATCTACCACGCGGGTACTGAGGTTGGTTGTCCTCGGGTCGCCGCAAAGGGTATATTTCTCATCCGGGAAGAGGGGAGTGAGGTGCTCGAAAGGAATTCTGTCGCGCACTTCAGAAGGTACTCGTCCGTTAATCTGATCAATGCTGGTCAGCGGGAAGTACTTCTCACCATCGTGGGGAGGACGGACATGACAGTTTACCACATCACCGGTCTTCAAACCATAACGTTTGATCTGTGCCACTGACACATACACATCATCAGGTGAAGAGAGGTAGTTGTAGTCGCTGGAACGGAGGAATCCATATCCGTCGGGCATTACCTCAAGTACACCATTGGCACGGATGATATCAGAGAAGTCATATGCGGCACTCATCGGCTGCTGCTGTACAGCGGCAGGACGTAATGAAGGCTGCGCTGTGGGCATCGGTGTGGTGGGGTTGTCGAACATGTCGTAGTTGGGAAGCACGGCATGATCCTCTATCGGCAGATCGACCACAGGAATGAAATCGGTTCCATCGCCCGGATCACCTTCCCAAATACCATTAGAGCCTAACGACTGTTCGGCTTCTTCATGATGGGCATTTACCTTGGCCTGAAGCTGGGCCAGAAGATCACTCTGCTCTTCATTGTCGGATTCCGATGGTTCTCCAGTAGCAAACTCTGCCTCGGGAACAGCATCCATGATATCTTCCTGTTCCACCACAGACTTAGGTTCATTAACGGTCTCTTCAACTGACTCTGCCTTTTCTGCTGCTTCCTGCTCCTTCTGGGCTGCCTCTGCGGCGGCAATGGCTGCCAGCTCGGCCTTAGACTTTCTTCCACGATGTTTCGGGAACTGTGCCAAGATCTCTTCTGCAGCAGCTTTCTTACTTTTCTCAGTCTTGGGCTTCTCTGTCTTGGGCTCCTCAACTGTCGGTGCCTCTTCCTGCTCAGGTACTGGTGCTATTTCAACATTGTCGGTTGAAAACAGGGGAGCAACCTCAGGTGTAGCACTCTTGCTTTTCTTCAAGTCGAAATTCTCGCCTTCCTTCCCGTTAACGGAATAAACACGGTCAGTATCTTTCTTACTGATGCGTACGCGCTTACGTTTTGTAGTAAGAGGCGTTTTAGCCGCACCTATCTTAGCCTGCTCGTCAAGAATCGTATAAACGATGTCCTGCTGAGAGGATTTCTTGTCAATGGATATACCAAGCTCTTTCGCAATATCTTCCAGTTCGGAGATATTCTTCGATGATAATTCGTCTATGTTATACATACGTAGGATATGTGTATTTTTAAAAATTGGATGTTGAATAATTGATTCTTGCCGTTTACCTAGTCATTGGAGCGTAGCCCCCGACCATAATCCGGAAACGACTTAATTTGAAATCGACTGCAAAAGTAGTGATTTTTATCCACACCACCAAATTTTCCAGCGTATTTTTTGCAATCTTCTTCTAAAGTTTTACAGAACGGCTGTGAAGCAGTCGGGGAAATAGGTTTGTAATGATTCTGGCTTGTTGGCAAATAGGGCAAACAGGGCACTTCCGCTACCGCTCATAGCGGCATATATCGCCCCAAGATCATAGAGTTTTTCCTTGATGGCGCCGATAGCAGGATATTGGGGGAAGATGCTCTCTTCGAAATCATTGGTAAGACGGTCGCGCCAGGTCTCTACAGGCAGCATAACAACCTCGCGACAGCATTGAACAGGTCGCTTCGGACTGATCAAGGCAAAGGCTTCACGGGTGGAGACGGCAATGGGCGGTTTGACAATCGCCAAGGAATAGTTCTCCAACGAAAGATCAATAGGGTGGAGGATCTCACCGATGCCTTCTGCATATGCAGGTTGTGCTTGGATAAAGAAGGCACAATCGGCTCCCAACGGTACTGCGGCAGCTTCCAACTCTTCTGTTGTCATTCCCAACTGGAACATCTCGTTGAGGAGTCGTAACGTAAAGGCCCCATCAGCAGAACCACCTCCCATACCAGCCTGCATGGGGATGTTCTTGGTAAGAGTGATGTTCACAGGGGGAAGGGAATACCTTTGCGCCAACTGATGGTAGGCACGAACCACAAGATTCTTCTCGGGATCACCGTCAATGGGGTTCCCGTTCATGGTGAGAAGGCACCTTGAACGTCCGTCATCCGGGCGTTCCTCTATCGTGATTTCATCGTGGATGGGTACGGGGTAGAAAACTGTTTCCAGGTTATGATACCCGTCGGCCCTTCGAGCCACGATGTTCAGTCCTAAGTTGATCTTTGCACAAGGTTGGATTCTCATATCTTATCTGTGGTGTTCGACTGCAAAGATACACATTTCTTTGCAACTAACCTATTTATATGGATCAAAAAGTGATGTCAAACCGTAACATACCGATACACTTGGTGTCGCCGTCGGTGTGGAGGATATGCAGCACGGGTGTGACTGCCAGGTAGTTGGTGAATTGATGACTGCAGATAAGCTCTGTAGCCCATTCATGGATGTCGTCGATATTGGTGTAGTCGGTAAACAAACCGAACTCGGTGTTCTTGATGCCATATTTTGCTCCTAAGCCATAGAAGTTGTTACATACATTGTCACGACCGAAGGTGTGTCCGTAAGCGGCAAGCAAGGTAAGATGGGGTGCCAATGCTTGTTCCGCGTAAGACCAAACGGATGGTCGTACATCGGGTTCGGTATGTAAGCTGGCACCAAGGTAATAATGACTATCCCGATAGCGGTATTCTGCCTGACCAATAGCAAAAATCCCATCACTCTGAGGACAGAAGCGGAAAACGTTATTACGACCGCTAAAACGGTGGTTACCAGCACCATTATATAACGAAGCCTGTAAGCACAGTGGTTCTGTATCGTACTTATAATGAATGGCCCAAGCAGCCTCTGGGAAAGTAGCAATGGGGAAGTTAAAGCTAAGGGTGGGGAAGATGCCGCATGAGCTGTTGGTAAATAGGGCCACTCCGTCACTACAGAAGTAATCCTCGTCTGTTCGGCGGATACCGGCAAAGAGTGAATGATGGTCGTTGATTTGCCAGTTGAATCCTGCCACCGTCAGTGCAAAGGGAAGATCATCAGCATTGATGTTGGAGTAGCCTTGAAGGTCATCTGCCACTAATTCCTTATTAAAAGAATGTATGCTCAGAGAGCCTACTTCGAAGGAGAGAGCCCTTGAAAGAGGAATCTCAGCACTGAGGTGAAGGAGGTTAGCCTGACGAACGCGCTTGAAATCAGTTTGTATCTCACCAGTATATTCCACGCCGAATGACGGATGCAGTAACGTACTGTCTGTTTCGACAGCCTTCATACAAAGGCAGTTCATTGTCAGGAGTAAAAGACTGATGATTACTTTCAATTTATTCATTCAATGCTTGGGTGTATACAAGTGTAACGATCTTAACTGCTGGTCTTTAAAAGAAAAGGAGGGGTTAAAACCTCTCCTTAGTAGTGGATAGGGGAATCGAACCCCTATGCCAAGATTGAGAATCTTGTATCCTAACCATTAGATGAATCCACCAACGGGCATTCTCAAAGACCCCTGCGGAAGGAGGGGGATTCGAACCCCCGGTACGGGAACCCGTACGGCAGTTTAGCAAACTGCTGGTTTCAGCCACTCACCCATCCTTCCAAGATGCTTCGTGTTAGAAACCGAGGGGTATCTCCTCAAATGCGAGTGCAAAGGTAATGCTTTATTTTGACATGACCAAACATTTTTGGAAATATTTTCAAAATTCTTTCTTCTGACAATTATTCCACGATCTTGATCATCTTGAAGAGAGAGATCTTACCATCGGGGTTGACGGTAGCATTGATCTTGTACTTGTTTGAGCCATTTTTCGCAGCATCAGTATATTCCACGTCTTGGTTAGCCGAGAAACTTACGTTCAGCTCATATCTGTCATTACCCACTTCGCGTTTTTTGATATCGTAGTTACCAGGGAGTCGCCAAATCATCTTTACGACATCTTCCTTATAGAGCTTGTCCATCAAGTCTACGATGTCACCCTTCGTAGCATTCTCCTTATTCAGCAGTGTCATCTCATCAGCCACGGTATTCTGCAGCGCTGTCTCGTCCTTCTCATTAATAGCCACGAAGAAGTTGTGGAACACATTCGACACGAGTGTTTTTTCCTCGGGTGTTACATCCTGAGCCTTGAGTTTCTTCATCAGTTCCTCAGCCTCATCATAGTGGTCACCATCGGGATGATCGGTCATGTACGACTGATACGACTCTGGTGTGTTGATGTTATTGCTCTGTACCCAGTCGATAGAGTCGATTTTGTGCATGGCCAACTGACGGTGTATCGTACTGGGGTATTTGTTCAGGTATTCCATCAGCAGCGCCTTGGAATTACTTGTCAGCGCGTTGGTCCAGTCGAGATCAGCCTGCTTGAGCGCTTTCAGATGCGCCTCGATACTGTCGCGATGTTCCTGTGGTGCATCCTTGAAAGTGTCGAGATAGCCTTGAAGAATCAGCGGCTCTGTGCTGCGCATGGCGATATTGAACTCTTCGTTCTCACGGTTCTCCTGCGCCTGGTTGTACATATAGTAGCATGTACCGAAGATGAGGAGGGCAATGACAAATGACACAATGATAGCCGCCTTACTTTTCTTCTTGGGTTTCGGTGGTGTTGGTGGAGCTGGCGGTGCTACCTTGGTAGCAGGCACGTTAGCCTTTGCCTCAGTCATCACTGGAGCTATAGGGGGAGGGGCAACAGTTTCCTTTTCCTGTTCTACAGGTGTATTCATGATGGTCTGTCCCCGTGTCGGTCGGTGGCAATGAGGACAAAGGTCCTCTTCCTTGAAATAAATCTCACCGCATTCAGGACATCTGATCACCTTGCCGGCGATCTCTACGCCACAGCTGGGACATGTGGGCGCCTTGTCACTGATTTGATGTCCGCATTCAGGACATTTGATGATTGCCATAGTGTTTGTTGTTTATATTCTTTGCTTTATCTATCGGTGTCGGAAACGGATTTCGCGCATGCTGTGCCTACCCATGAACCTACTCTTGTCCACATAGGTGTTGATGCCGTTGATTCTTCCTTTTGCCGTATATTGCCATATCAAATAGTCACGATCATCAGCCAATACCGGAGGCTCATTGGCATACATGGCCACCATCAACGGATAGTCGTCAATCTGTCCGATGAGATGCTTGTTGTAGAAGTTACGGCCCGTATAGACCAGCGGTTTCTGCCTGTAGGCATGTCCCACCATCTCCAGGAACCGTATCAGTGAATCGCAGAACTGTTCGTCTGAAAGACCGCCTGTTGACTCCACATCAATCATAGGAATCAGATCCTGGTCGCCTGGACGGCATTGCGCCATGAAGTTCTCCAGTTGTTTCTTCAACTCCGACTTCGGACGGAAGAAATGGTAGCTTCCCACCTTCAGTCCGTAGCGATGAGCCAGTTCGATATTCTGTGCGTATTTATCATCGATTCGGTCACCACCCTCAGTAGCCTTCAGATAGACGTACTGCATCTTCGTGTTATCGCCGACTGTCTCCCAGAACACCTGTCCCTGGTAATGACTGAGGTCGATGCCATGAATATGCGTACAAGTATCCTCGCACAGAATATAGCTCTCCTGTGCGCTGATGCTTGCTGAGATCATGGTGAAAATGACCAATAATAGCTTTTTCAAATTCTTCATATTTTGCAAAGGTACGAATAAGTGAGGAAAAAACAAAACGAAAATGAAATTTCTTTTGTTTTTTCGAACGGAAGTACTTATTCCTCTATCTCTGATAGACTCTTGGCAAAGTTCGCCATGAAGCTACTGATGGTTTCAACGGGATTGTACCGCATATAGCGCATGCTCCTGCGCAGGTTTCTGCGAAGCACCCGGCTGTTGTTCTCAACCATTCCGTTGGTGCGCATCCGGAAATGCCAGTTCTCTGCCGTGTCGGCCGCCATGTGCGTCAACGAGCGCTGGGTGAGTTTCGATGCGGCCTTTTCTTCTTTCTGCATGAACGGGATTTCATTCATGTCGAAATGGAACACCTCAATCAGTATGCTTCCCTGCAGACTGGCCAGTCGGGTAATACCGAGCTGGTGTAACCACTGCTCGAGTTTCACGAAATCCACCTTGTCGCCTTTGGTTCTCAGGAACCTTCCCATCTCAATGATTCCCTGAAGGGAAATACCTTTAGAAAGCGTCTGGTTCACATTATGAATGATGATATTGAGCATCTGCAACGTTTCTTCCGAACAATCCTCGCTGTTCAGTTCACGCTTGCGCAGTTTCTTCAGTTTCCTTTTCGACAGGAAATTCGTGAGTTGCGGTTCCTCCTGTGTGATGGTCAGCAGGGAAGCATCAACCGAAGGTATCTGTTGGTCGCTGATTCTTTCCACCTCCTGCCGAAGCGATTCCGTATAAGTAAGCTGACGGTCGTCTTCATGCTTTGAAAAGCCTCTTGACAAATAGGGTAGGACATGCTGCACCTCACCGATCTGTATCAGTCGTTTCCACTTAAAAGCCGACATCGGCTCCACGACTTCATAATCGTCGAATGCTCCAGCACGTAGCATGCGGAAGAAGTTCCTATTGATGATACTTGACTTACTCATGGATGATCAGCTATAACGTTTGGGATACCTGAAAAGAATAGCGAGTAGGGCAACAATGCCTGTGGCGAGAGGGTAATATAAATAAGGTATGATCTGTATGGGGTTCAGCTGTGCCAGACCGGCTGCCATCAGCATCTGTGCCCCATAAGGAATCAATCCCTGCATACAGCAGGAGAACGTGTCGAGAATACTGGCGCATTTGCGGTTGTCCACCCCGAACTTATCGCCAATCTGCTTGGCAATACCTCCTACGGTGATAATGGCAACAGTATTATTGGCCGTACATATATCGGTAAGGGCAACCAATCCGGCGATGGAGAGCTCAGCACCACGTTTGGATTTGATATGAGCCGATAGTCTTGAGATGATAAAGTCAATACCGCCATTGGCTTTCACAATCTCCAGTAAACCGCCAGCCAGCATGGTTACAATAATCAGTTCACTCATGCCAAGGATTCCTTCGCCCATGGAACTGAACCAACCATAGATGTCGTACGTGCCATTGATCATTCCAATCAGTCCTGTCAGAATAATACCTATGGTAAGTACAGCCATCACGTTCATGCCGAAAATGGCACATACCAGAACCACAAGGTAGGGAATTACCTTGGAGAATTCCACAACGGGAATATCCGTAGGTGACTGTATTCCCGAACCGGCGAAGATATAGATGATGAAGATGACCAGCGCTGCGGGCATAACGATAAAGAAGTTCACACGGAACTTATCACTCATCCTACAGCCCTGCGTACTCGTTGCCACAATGGTTGTATCAGAGATAAACGAGAGGTTATCACCAAAGAAAGCACCACCCACCACCACGGCGGTCATCATCGGAATACTGACACCCGTTGATCCCGCCAGTCCTGCGGCAATCGGTACCAAGGCAACAATCGTTCCCACACTTGTTCCGATGCTCAACGAGATGAAGCACGCAGCCAGGAAGAGTCCTGCCATGATCATACTTCCTGGCAGTACCATCAAGGTGAGGTTCACGGTTGCATCAACGCTCCCCATTACCTTGGCCGAGTTGGCAAAGGCCCCTGCCAGTACGAAGATCCAGAGCATCATCATCATATTACTCGTTCCTGCTCCCTTGCTGAACATATCGATACGCTTGGGTAGGGGGAAGTTCCATGATGTTGCCACGGCATAGATACTGGATATCATAAAGGCCACAGTGATGGGCACCTTGTAAAAGTCATGAGCGATGATGCTTGTGATCAGATACAAGGCGATAAACACCAGTAATGGCGATAGAGCCAGCAATCCTTTCTTATTACTCATTGGTTATAATGTCACGCCGTTTTTAAAGATAGATATTTCCCGATAGCCATTTTCTTCGTTATGTGTCCTCTCTCCGTTGGCAATGGCTATGATCTTGTCGATGAATGCGTGGAGAACGACTTCCATCGACTTACCTTCCAACAGTTCACCGGTATTGAAGTCAATCCATTTCGGCTTATTGTTGAACAGATCGCTGTTAGTGGAGATCTTCATGGTAGGGATGAAGGTACCGAAAGGCGTACCACGTCCCGTTGTGAAGAGCACCATCTGACAGCCAGCTGCCGCCAATGCCGTCGATGCTACCAGGTCGTTTCCTGGAGCAGAAAGAAGATTCAGTCCTTTTGTGGTAAGACGACAACCATAGTCGAGCACGCCCTTAACAGGCATACTTCCGCATTTCTGGGTACAACCCAGAGCTTTTTCCTCCAAGGTAGAGATACCACCTGCCTTGTTCCCTGGTGAAGGGTTTTCACCCACTGGTTCACCATGACTCAGGTAATAGTCCTTGAAATCATTGATGAGTTTCACAGTCTGCTCAAATAACGCAGGCGTCTCGCAACGATTCATCAAGATGGTCTCAGCGCCAAACATCTCAGGTACCTCAGTCAGAATACTCGTACCACCTTGTCCTACGAGATAGTCGCTGAAGGCCCCCACAAGCGGATTGGCAGTGATACCGCTGAATCCGTCTGAACCACCACATTTCAATCCTACGCGCAGCTCATGGATAGGGCACACCTGTCGTTGATCCTTTTTCGCCACTTGATACAACTCGCGCAGCATCTTCATACCCGCTTCTATCTCATCCCCTTCAACCTGCTGAGTCACCAACAGCTTGATGCGCTCCTCATCGTAGTCACCCAACGATTGCATAAAGGTGTCTGGCTGGTTGTTCTCACATCCTAATGAAACTACAAGAACGGCTCCAGCATTAGGATGTAAGACAATATCACGCAAGATTTTACGGGTGTTCTCATGATCGTCGCCCAACTGAGAGCAACCATAGTTATGATGCCAGGCAAACACAGCATCAATACCTTCCAACTTGGTTTCTTCTTCCAGTTGACGAGCCAGTCGTTCGGCCACACCATTGACACATCCCACAGTGGGGACAATCCATATTTCGTTCCTGATTCCCACCTCGCCGTTCTTACGGACATATCCGTTGAATGTACGATGGTCGGGTTGCACGTTTGCCTTTGATTCTACGGGATGATATTCGTAGGCAAGCTTACCGCTCAGGTTCGTCGCGAGGTTATGCTCGTTCACCCATTGACCAGCTTTCAAATCCTGACAGGCATGACCGATAGGGTAGCCGTATTTGATGATGTCTTCGCCTTTCTGTGTATCTCGGATAAGTACCTTATGACCCATGGGAACATCCTCCAATAAGGTGATCTGTTGATGTTCCACCTCGATGATTTCCCCTTGATGCATGGGTCGCAGACAAACGATAACGGTGTCGGCAGGGTTGATTCTGATGGTTGACGACTGTTGCATAGATACAACAATTACAACTGTGTTCTACGGTAGAAATCTACGTTCTCTTTGGTGAGAAGTTCAATAGGCATGTAGTTGATGGGATCAACCTTCTGTTTCAGGACGATGGCCTTGAACAAGGTGTCCACACAATTATATCCTTGCATGAAGGCATGCTGTGCAATGAGGAACGAGATGGAACCCTGACGCAGACAGTTCGCATTCTTTCCTACCATATCATAACCCATGATCTGCACATTCTTACGGTTTGTCCGCAACAGGAAATCACCTACGATATGTGCTTTGGAACACATGGTGATGCAGTGATGTACCTCAGGATGTTTGTTGAAGAAAGATTCAATCATCGCATCATACTCACTCCTGTCGGCTTCGAGCGGAAGGTCGAGCTCAACAATCTGCACAGCGGGGAAATGGTCTTTCATATAATGACGGAAACCCACTTCGCGGTTATCCTGCTGTTTGCTCGCCACCTTCCCGTCTTTGGTCTGCTTCATCAGCATGATCCTTTTTTCCTGTGCGGCCACAAGCATCAGCATCTTTGCTGCGAAGTATCCACTGCAGAACGAATCCTGACCGAAGAAAGAGAGGGGATTCAAATCGGGCATGTAAGAGTCAAGCAGGATGAATGGAATATTGCGTTCGTGTAAAAGATCGGTATAGTGTTTGGTGATTTCGAACTCGCTGGGAACGACAATCACACCGTTCGGCGCCTTGTCGAGCACCTCTTGGAAAGTCTCCGAGAAGGTCTTTGTGTCTAACCTCGTGTAATAAGCCACCTGTACGTCGATGTGGAAGTCACGGCGAGCATCGCAGGCCTTCATGGCCCCTTCTTCAATCTCTTGCCAGTATGCTTCGCTCTCGTGCATAGGCATAATGATATAAAAGGTGTACGATTTGTTGTATGCCAACGCACTGGCATACATGTTGGGTTGGTAGTTGATTTCCTTCAGTACCTTTTCCACTTTCTCACGAGCTGACTTCGATACGTTCGGACGGTTGTGAAGGATACGGTCAACAGTTCCAACAGATACTCCCGACTTCTCTGCGATGTCTTTGATTCTTACTTTTTGTGCCATTGTAATGGGTTGTGATGATTGGTTGTTTGCGAACACATTCTCTTTTCGTGTGCAAATTTAACAATAAAAGTTGAATTGTGCGAACACACAACACATTTTTTTCTTGTAAACCTATTATTTCTCGATTTTTCTTTGTAAATTTGTCGCCGAAAGCGTATTTTTGTGCACGCAAACAGCAAAACAAATCATTCAAATAGAAAGTCAAAGTTTTAAAGAAATAGTAATTATGGCAAAGATTGTAACCCTTGGCGAGATTATGCTCCGCCTGTCACCGCAAGGTAATGACCGTTTTATTCAGACTGAATCGTTCCGCATCATCCCTGGAGGAGGTGAGGCAAATGTAGCCATCAGCTTGGCCAACTACGGTCATGACGCTTATTATGTAACCAAACTGCCGAAGCACGAAATCGGTCAGATTGCCGTGAATGCGCTTCGTCGCTATGGTGTCAATACCCAGTATGTGGTCCGCGGCGGTAATCGTATCGGTTTGTACTATGCAGAGACAGGTGCTTCGATGCGTCCTTCAAAGGTGATATACGACCGTGCCAACAGTGCCATTGCCGAGGCTGATGCGTCAGACTTCGACTTTGATGCCATCATGGAGGGTGCTCAGTGGTTCCATTGGAGTGGTATCACTCCAGCTATCTCTGACAAGGCTGCTGAGTTGACTCGTCTGGCATGTGAGGCTGCAAAGCGTCATGGGGTGACGGTTTCTGTTGACTTGAATTTCCGTAAGAAACTCTGGACTTCAGAAAAGGCCATCTCTATCATGCGCCCGTTGATGAAGTATGTGGATGTATGTATCGGTAATGAGGAAGATGCAGAACTCTGTCTGGGATTCAAGCCAGATGCTGACGTAGAGAGTGGTAAGACCGATGCTGCCGGTTACGAAGGAATCTTCAAGCAGATGATGCAGGAGTTTGGCTTCAAGTATGTGGTTTCCACGCTTCGTGAATCTTATTCAGCTACCTACAATGGTTGGAAGGCACTGATCTACGACGGTAAGGAGTTCTATCAGAGCAAGCGCTACGAGATCAATCCGATTATCGACCGTGTGGGTGGTGGTGACTCATTCTCTGGAGGCTTGATTCACGGTCTGCTTACCAAAGAGACACAGGGTGAGGCGCTTGAGTTCGCCGTTGCTGCTTCTGCCTTGAAGCACACCATCAATGGTGACTTCAACATGGTTACCATCGAAGAGGTGGAAGCCTTGGCTGGTGGAAGTGCAAACGGACGTGTTCAACGGTAATCATAAAGTTCAAAGTTCAAAGTTCAAAGTTCAAAGTTCAAAGTGGCAAAGTTTGATAAGATTGCAGTGATGCAGAAGATCGGGGATACAGGTATGGTACCTGTGTTCTATCACAAAGATCTCGAAACATGTAAGAATGTGGTGAAGGCCTGCTATGAGGGAGGTGTGCGTGCCTTTGAGTTTACCAATCGCGGCGATTTTGCTCAGGAAGTGTTTGGCGAGTTGGTGAAATGGGCCGACAAGAAATGTCCTGAACTGGCGTTGGGAATCGGTTCCGTGGTTGATGCACCCACAGCAGCGATGTATATCCAGTTAGGTGCCTGCTTCGTGGTGGGTCCGCTGTTCAATCCTGATGTAGCTCCGGTGTGCAACCGTCGTCTCGTTCCTTATTGTCCTGGATGTATGACCGTCTCTGAAATCGGTAAGGCACAGGAATTAGGATGTGACCTGACAAAGGTGTTCCCTGGTGATGTGGTTGGTCCTAACATGGTGAAAGGACTCAAGGCACCGATGCCTTGGTCGAAGATCATGGTAACTGGTGGTGTGGCTCCCGAGGCAGAGAACCTGAAGTCATGGTTCAAAGCCGGTGTCTATTGCGTCGGCATGGGCTCCAAGCTGTTCCCTGGCGACAAGGTGAAAGCCAACGACTGGCAGTATATAACCGATAAGTGCAAGGAGGCTTTAGGCTATATTGCTGAAGCACGTTCATGATAATACGTTACGAAAAGGCTCGATAGGACTCCTCCTATTGGGTCTTTTGTGTCTTTCAGCCTGTTCTTCTTCTCTTCGTAAAGAAGTGGATGAGCTGAATGATATATCCTATGCGTTCCATTATAAGAATCTCGACTCTACCTGGTATTATGCGAACAAGGCATTTGCCTTGGCCGACCACTATAGCGACGGTAAGGCGGAGGCACTGAACAACATGGCCTTCGTCAGTCTGGCCAAGATGAGGTATCAGGAAGCATACCGTCAGCTGGACAGCATACCGATGCTTTCGGATAACCAGATTGAGCTGTTGATAGCCGACATTCAGCAGATGCGTCTTTGTCAGCGTGTGTCACGCAACAAGGACTTCTACGAATATTATGAGAATGCACGTAGGTCATTAAGACGAATAGAGGAGGAATCGGTCAACCTTACTCCTCGAATGCGTCAGCGAATGATCTATGCCAGAAGTGAGCTGGCCATTGTCGCTTCCACCTATTATTATTATATTGGATTGGAGAAGGCTTCGATAGAAGCGCTTGAAACCATCAAGAACGATCCGGAGCTGGAGAAGGATACGGCGCAGTATCTGAACTATCTCTATCAGATTGGTGCAGGAGGTATCATTACACAAGGAACCAAGGAAGAGGTGAACCAGCAGGAATGGGACTATCTGATGAAGTGCTACCAGTTGGCATTGCACAATGGTAGTGTGTATTGGGAGGCGAATTCCATGCAAGCCCTCAGTGAGCATCTCTTCGAACCGGATATCCGAAACGCACTCATCAGGGATAACCTGCCGGCTATGAAGTTCATCAATCCTGCAGGATTACCCGACTCATTGATAGCCGGAAACCTGGCAGAGCAATCGCATATCTTGTTCAGTCGCTATGGTGATGTTTATCAGATAGCCGGTTCTTACCGTACGTTGGCTTCCTGCTACTGGGCCTTGGGCGACTACAATGCGGCGGGGTATTATCTGGATAAGGCGCTGCATTCCGACGAGGCCGTACACCAGGCTCCTGACCTGGTGGCAAGTATCCACGAACGGTTGTCAATGACCTATGCAGCCATCGATAGTATTGAACTGAGTAATTTCCACAGAAACCGTTATCTGGACATGCAGGACAGCACCCGCCAGGACAGGATGCTGGAAGCGCGTGCTGAACAACTGGGACATTCCGTCAGACAGCTCAATGCCATGCTTATTGCCGTGGTGGTGATGATCCTTTTGGTGATGGTTTCCATGTTCCTGTTCAATTCACTCCGCAGAAGAAAAGACAACTCATCCTCCCTGTCATCATTACTGGAACCTCTTAATGAATGGAGAATCAGTAATGAACAGCATGTTAATGACTTAAAGGGATTATATGAAGAATTAAATGAATCCCGCGCCATCAGTGAGAACCTGATTGACAACAGTAAGAAACGTCATGAGGAGAACCGGGCAAAGCTCTTCCTGGTGAACAGCATCACCCCGTTGATCGACCGTATGATTCATGAGGTGAAGAAGCTGAAGGACGGTAAGGAGGATGAGGAGAAACGACAGAGCAGATATGCGTATGTCGCCGAGCTGTCTGATACCATTCATCAGTATAATGATGTGCTCACCCAATGGATCCAGCTTCAGCAGGGTCAGCTGTCGTTGCATATCGAAAGCTTCCGTGTACAGGAGCTGTTCGATATCGTGGCCAAGAGTAGGATGTCGTTCCACCTGAAGGGTATCACGCTTCAAGTACATCCCTCGGCTGATGTGGTGAAGGCAGATAAGACCATGACACTCTTCATGATCAACACCTTGGCCGACAATGCCAGGAAGTTCACGCCGGAGGGTGGAGAGGTAACGATTGAGAGTTCTGACAAAGGTGATGCTGTGGAGATTTCCATTACCGATACCGGAATGGGCTTGGACGAGGAAGAGCTGGAAGGCATCTTCAAGCATAAGATCAGTGGCGGTCATGGCTTCGGATTACTGAACTGCAAGGGCATCATCGAGAAATACAGGAAGATCAGTCAGATATTCCAGGTTTGTACCATACAGGCAGAAAGCAAGAAAGGGGAGGGGAGCCGTTTCTCCTTCCGTCTGCCCAAGGGTGTTCTCCGCCTTCTTCTGCCCCTGTTGTGTCTCTGTACTCTTTCCGCCTCTGCAGATAACACGGATATCATGAAGGCATCGGCCTATACCGATAGTGTGTATGCGAGCAATATCAAGAAAGAATACAGAAAGAGCATTGTCTTTGCCGATAGTGCCATCACCCGTCTAAACCGTCATCATCATCAGGTGTATCCGGATGATGAACAGTATATGTATTTATTAGAGCTGAATGCCTCTGAACCTGCCGAGATCGATTGGTTCCACCGTCATCTTACGGCCGATTACGACATGATTGTCTTCCTTCGCAATGAGATTGCCGTGGCTGCTTTGGCGTTGCACGACTGGCAGCTGTATCAGTATAACAACAAGGTATATACGCAGTTGTATAAGGAGAAGTCGGCTGATGACCGACTCGAATCGTATGTCAGCGTCATGCAGCGGTCGGAGTCGAACAAGTCGATTGCCATGGTCCTGCTCATCCTCTTCCTCCTGCTCATTCTCGTGGCCTACTATTTCCTCTATTACCGTCATCTCATCCATTATCGTTTCTGCTTGGAGCAGGTTGAACAGATTAACTCCATGCTGTTGAGCAAGGAGAACGACGAGACGAAACTGGAGATGCTGAACAAGATCATGACGGTTGGAAACTCGAAATGGCCGCAGAACCTGTTGGCGGTTGTGGAACAGATCCAGCATGCGCTGCAGGATAGTGTGGCGTTCAACCAGACGCAGCACCTCACCATTGAGCTCTCTGAGGATGAGTTGCGCCGAACAGAATATGAACAGCAGAAGCTGTACATCAGTAATAATGTCATGGACAACTGTCTGAGTACGTTGAAACATGAAACCATGTATTACCCCTCCCGCATCCGTCAGCTGATTGATGGTACCGATACCCATCTGTCGGCCATCGACGAACTGGTGTCTTACTACAAGGATCTCCATACACTCCTTTCGGCACAGGCCATGCGACAGATGGAAACGGTGCGTCAGGAATGTAAGGCAGTGGTGCTTCATGGTGCCCGTCTTACAGGCGATGAGAGTCTGCTGCGCTACCTCTTCGAGCTCATCCAGAAGCAGAGTGGAGAGAAAGCCCTCACCATGGAAGCATCAGAGAAAGACGGCAGGTATGTTACCTTCCATATCCAAATGAAACAATTACCGTTCCGCGATCTGTTCGTACCCTCGTTAGAGAACATCCCGTTCCTTATCTGTCGTCAGATAGCCCGCGACAACGGCGAGGCCACCAACCTTCGCGGATGCGGCATCACGGCTGAGAAAGCTGCCGATGGCAGTACACTATTGCATGTCACCTTGGCAGGAACACTTCAACCCAGTAATAACCAAGAACCTCATAAAACCATTAACCCATCATGAATCCATTCAAAGTCATCATTGTCGAAGACGTAGCCCTGGAACTGAAGGGCACAGAAGGAATCTTCCGTAACGAAATCCCTGAAGCCGAGATTATCGGTACCGCAGAGAACGAACCCGCCTATTGGCGATTGATTAAGCAGACCAAGCCCGATCTGGTGCTTCTTGACCTCGGACTGGGTGGTTCTACCACCGTAGGCGTAGAGATCTGCCGTCATACCAAGGAGGCTTACCCGGATGTGAAGGTACTGATCTTCACGGGTGAAATCCTGAACGAAAAGCTGTGGGTAGATGTGCTCGATGCAGGATGCGACGGTATCTGTCTGAAGAGCGGCGAGCTGCTTACCCGTGGCGATGTGTCGAGTGTGATGTCGGGAAAGAAGATGGTGTTCAACCAACCCATCCTCGAGAAGATCATCGACCGCTTCAAGCACAGCGTGGGCAGTCAGCTGGCCAAGCAGGAAGCCATCGTTGATTACGAGATCGATGAATACGACGAGCGCTTCCTCCGTCATCTGGCATTGGGTTACACCAAGGAGCAGATTACCAACCTGCGCGGAATGCCATTCGGTGTAAAGAGTTTGGAGAAACGTCAGAACGAGCTCATTCAGAAACTGTTCCCCAACGGTAATGGAGGCATAGGAATCAATGCTACCCGCTTGGTGGTACGTGCCCTTGAGCTGCGTATTATTGATATAGACAATCTTGTTCCTGATGAAGACTAAGTTCTGGGCTTGGCTCACCCTCGTTCTTGCCGCTCTGCAGATCCTGTTGATATTGGTGTCGTGGATCGTTAGTTCGGCTACTCAGCAGACCTATGTACACTCTCTGTTGAGCAGCGAGGGTATTCGCTGGTTCATGGGACGGTTTTCTGAGAATCTTGCCACCCCTGTTCTGGTATGGCTGCTCGTGGCAGCCATTGCCTATGGGGTGTTCCGCACCAGCGGACTCGCGCAGGCTATTGCTGATTTGATACATGGGAAACGACCGTCGTATCGTCAACGGTTCGCCCTGACCGTTTCGATGGTCTTGCTCATCCTTGTCATATTAGTCGTTTTCTTCCTTACTTGCACCTCACATGCTGTCCTGCTCAGTGCAACCGGAAAACTCTTTCCCAGTAGTTTCAGTAGGGCACTCATCCCCATTGTCGCCTTCACCGTCACCATCCTTTCGGTTGTCTATGGACTGCTGAGTACGCATTTCCTCTCATGGCAGCAAGTGTTTGAAGGAATGACCGAGGGTATCCGCCAAACCCTCCCTCTTTGGGTTGTTTATCTCTTTGCTGCCCAACTCATTCAGTCGCTCATCTATGCGTTCGCATAAATTATAAAGTTATTATCTCCAAATCGTCTGGTACAAATACCTGTCCACTAAAAGCAGTTTTCGCCTCCATCGTATATCGTTCGCGTCGGGTGTCAAGTGTTTGGTCTTCCGTATGATAAAGGATGAGGTTCTTCACTCCCAGATCCTCTGCTAAACGTGCCGCATCGAGAACCGTGCTATGATGCTTCTCGTAGGGTAGGAAGCGGTCACGATCTTCATACAGACAGAAGGCCTCGCTCATCAGCCAGTCGGCACCCTCTGCATAATGACGACATTCAGGACTGAACGGTTCGTCGCCCAGACAGCACAAACGCTGCCCGTCTGACAACTGAGCTGTAAATCCGAACTGACGATCTTTCGTAGAATGGATGTCGAAGCATTGCAGCGGGAAGCCTCCTGCCTCGAACTGTTCACCATCCCTTAGATAATTCATCGTAACGAGACTCCCGATGCCTTCTGCTTCTTTTTGAGGGAGAATCTGACGGCAAATGATAGTCAGCATGTCAAGCACCTTCTTGTGGCTCCACACACGAAGAGTGTGTCTGAACTGGAGTGCCATACGTATCATCCAGACGCAGCCCAACAGATGATCGGTGTGGACATGGGTGACGAAGAGGTCTCTGATGTCCTCACACCGCATTCCTACCTTTTCAAGTTGGGTAAGTATTCCATTTCCCCCACCTGCATCAACAAGCAGCACACCCTTCTCGCCATGAAGCGTGAAACAAGTGTTGTAGCATCGGGTTGCAAGTGCATTACCAGTACCGAGCATGGTGATGTAGTTATTCTTGTTTTGCATTTCTCCAATGTTTATCTGAGAGCATCGCTCTATGGTCATAGAACTCTTCACGGCGCATCTTTTCAAATTCTGTCATAACTATATGCTAAATTGGAATTTACTTCACTAAACCATATATAAGTATATCGTAAAAAATGTCTCCTTTAATCACCGCTTTGCGCATGACACCTTCTTGTATAAAACCATTCTTTAGTAAAATGCGCTGAGATGCCAAATTGGGATGAAAGACATTTGCCGTAATCCGATTGAGACCAAGTTCCTTTATTGCAATCTCACACACTTGTCCAACTGCCTGGCTCATCAGACCACGATTCCAATAGTCTTTCAATAACATGTAACCTAATTCGCCGTCAAGCCTGTATATATCTGCTTTTCGTTCAATGGAAATACCACCAACAATCTTCCCATCCACGACCATTGCACGGAAAGTTCCGTCAATGCCCTCACTATTGGCAACCATATTCAGCCACCAATTAGCATCATCTTCCGTGTAAGGACTCGGCAATCTGTCTGACAAGTATGTCCTATCAACGGCATTGCATAATTCTATCAGTTCTTTTTTGTCAGCCAATGACCATTTACGCAATTCTACTTTCATACTTCTAAATTCCGATTTATCCGGTTACACTTCTATCTTCTTGATTACTTTGGAAGGAACACCGCCAACGACGGGTTTGCCCAATGCCATGTAATCACGAAATTCTTGTATTGTCATATCGTTGCATTCTTTTAACTGGTCTTGTAGTCATCCTGTCGTTAATCTGTCACCACTTCATTGAAATGCTCCTTGCCCCAAGCTATCAGAGCCGTGAGTGCCGGCATCAGCGACTTGCCTATCTCTGTCAGGGAATATTCTACTCGAGGAGGAACCTCAGGATAGACCTTACGGTGAACGAGATGGCTCTGTTCTAGATTCTTCAGCGTCTGCGAGAGCATCTTCTGGGAACAGTCCGTCATCAGCCTACGAATCTCGTTGAACCGTAATATACCCGTCTCGCTGGTGTGAAGCATATAGAGCACCAACATAGACCACTTGTCGCCGAAACGACTCACCACTTGCCTGATTGGACAAGCCAAATACTGTGCCTTAATATCTGCCATAACTATTGAATTTAATGCAAGGACAGTGCAAACCGAACGCAATCGAGCTTGCTCAAAATTGCTGAGGTGCAGCCTGTTCTCGCCGTGTTTGCACGGCAAAAGTAACCAATAGTTACTGAATTACCAAATTACACTTGGTTAATCTAAGTTAACGTCACTTCCGAGAAAGTCCGATAACATCCCAATTCCTACTTTTTGGTAACTATGGCACCAAAAAGTGCCTTCTTGTGGGATTGGAAAACTTGCCATACCTTTGCAGTCGAAATCAAGTAAATAACATTTTAAACGAATAAAAACAATGAAACAGATTGAGACAATTAAGAGTGGTAAGAACTACAGCGCAGTAAGCGTTGGTAAGATGAATGAGATTATCGAGCACGAGCTTCCCATGGGGCCGAACGTAACCATTCAGGGTAAGGTGTTCGCAGGTCAGGCCGTAGGTGCTACGGGCAGCGAGTTTTCATTCCAGACGCTCGTTCCTGGTCAGGACAGCGGTTTCCTGCACACGCATAAGACTCATGAGGAACTTTATTTCATCCTGAAAGGCGAAGGCCAGTATCAGGTGGACGGAGAGATTTTCCCCGTCAGCGAAGGCACCATCATCCGCGTGGCTCCCGATGGCAAGCGTGCGTTGAAGAACACGGGCAACGAAAATCTGACCATGCTCTGCATCCAGTACAAGGCCAATGCCTTTACTGAGGCCGACAGCCCTATGACCGACGGCACAATCCTGCATGAAGAACTGAAATGGTAAGCGATATGTTCGACAAAGCAATTCAGTTTCTGAAAGACCACAAAGAGATTGCCCTTGCCACCAGCGAGGGCAATCTGCCTAAGTTGCGCATCTTCCAGATCATGAAGCAGGAAGGGCATGTGCTCTACTTTGCCACTTCTGCCCAAAAGGCTGTTTATCGGGAGTTGCGCCAGAATCCCAATATTGAGATACTGGCATATGCTGATAACATTTCCGTCAGATGCTCAGGTATGGTAAACTTTAATGTCGAGGACGACGTAAAGCGATGGATATATGACAATAATCCCGTGCTGCCCCTTCTTTATACGAGCTATGACCAGATGGAATACTTCTGCCTGCCCATAGCAGAGATGGACTATTACGATTTATCTCCAACTCCACCCGTATTCCAGCATTTCGATCTTATTTCAGGAAATGTGGGCCAGGGATTTGTCGGTGAGAGATTCAGACGGCTTTAATTGAGATTCCGTTGTTGCTGTATCTCCTTGTCGAGGATGATGCGTGCTTCTATTTCATTTGATGATACCTTATTAATTGACCTTCGGTCTTCTTCTGTAGCGACTCGGCAGAGTTCAAGCTCGCTTGACTCTGCTCTCTCTGCTTCATCAGTTCTTTAGCCTCTTTTCCCGTAAGATGCTCTATGTCGAGGCGAATCATCAACATCCGCGACAGGCCATTCTCTAACTCTTTCTGCAAGGCTTCCTCTTGGTCAGGATTATACCTGTTCCCAAGCATCCGGGCTGTTGCCAACTTCTCGGCTTCGTCTTCTATGATATGGATTCTTCCAAAAGCTATTACACTACGAAAGAAAGTGGTATATTTCTCTGGATGCACTTCATCCTGTTCAATGACGCAGAACGATGCCTTGTCATACTTACGGATGGCATCAACTTTATGACCGTTCAACGCACTATGGAAATATAATTTGCCATCGGCATAGACATAGCTGATGGGGACGGCATACGGATAGTCATTGTCTCCCAGCAAAGCTAAAGTCCCTGCCGTAGATTTCTGTAGTATGCTGATGCTTTCTTCTTCTGAAAGCTGTTGGCGTTTGCGCCTCATTTCTCTAAATTGTTCCATATTACGATAATTATTCTAAACCGATTCAATGACTTTTCGGAACACAAACATCTCGTCATCTTCGCTCCAGTCCTCTTCAATATCCTCGGGGACAGCAGGACCATGATGGAATTTGTTCCAGAACTCTACGACATGGAAGCCCAGACGGTTCACATAGAAATGAATGTTGCGCTTCTCGAAATAGGGAGTGATGGTTTCCCAGACACGGATTTCGAGGTGCATGGCTTCTACAGCCTTCCATGCAGCCTGACCGATTCCTTTGCTATGTGCCTCTGGATTGACGAACAGGATTTCCAGTTCGCCCTTCGCATGCTGCTGGTCAATCTGAAGAATCAGACCGCCCACCACAATCCCGTCACAGACGATACGGTAGGTCTCTGCCTGTTCTCCGTTCATACTCCGCTCAATGGTCTTCCTTGAAATGACCTCTTCGCCTTCTTCCGTGCGGTCATCGCGCATGCCAAACTCTACCTGCGCTCCATACTTAAATGCCCGTTGATTGTCGAGGATAAACTGTTCTTTATCATCGGGAGTGATTGAAACTAAGCTAATGTTGTCTGTCATATCGTTAATTGTTGTTCCGCATGAAAAAGGATGTATCTTATCACCCATCACGTCTTGCAGGATGGCAAATGCGGTGTCACCAGTACAATGGCTGGTATAGAACTGCGTCTGAGGATAGGCATCCGCCAGTCTATGTGAAAGATCTGAAAGCTTGGTCTCGCTCTCATGATTGTCGAGCAGGTGAAATCCTCCGACAACCGTATTAACCGGTGACGGACAGGCAGCAAGGATGTTTTCCAACCCATTGTGAGCACATCCCGTAAACAATAGGCCATGTGTGTACAGAGCCAGCTCATGGCGGAAATCATCGGGAATATACTGCCCCTGTGTATCTTGGACGAAAAGATGCAGGTTTCCCTCGGGCATCGGATGAATCTGAGGTATGTGTGCTATGATATAGATGTCATCGCCAATGCTTCCACTATGCTCAATCGTCAGCAATCGTTCTTGTGGAATTTCAGGCCATTCGGTGGTAATGCTATGCAGATTCCCGCGCTTGGAAAAGAATCTCCCGCTGATGGCATCGGGTGAGACAATAACCTTTGCCTTCTTGTTGATTTCCATGAAATGCTTGAGTCCTCCTGCATGGTCGCTATGTCCGTGCGAGATAAACACATAGTCAACCCTGCTGAGATCTTTCCCTAATCGCTCTGCGTTACGAATCAGTAAGTCGCTGGCTCCTGTATCGAGCAAGATGCTAAGCTTCTCGGTCTCTAACAGGATTGATAGGCCATGCTCCGTTTCAAAAGTTGGATTGTTTGTGCGATTATCAACAAGTACCGTCCATTTCATAAAAAGCCATTTATTCCGATCTATCTATTTATGTTTGCAAAAGTAGATAAAAAACTTGAATTGTGCAAGTCGTTAGGGATTAAGAAATGAGTTGCGCTAATCACCATGAGAATCAGTTTTAGAAACGAATGTGAATAATATGGATAATTTTTTCCACTAATCTGAATAATAGGTTGGAAAGAAATTATCATAATTATTCCAGAAATACTATTTAATACGGAGCAGGTAGCTTTTTCTGTGTTTGGCTTCGCTTTCCTCCTCCTCGCTCGACAAAAACAGTTTATGGTTCTGCTGCAAATTCGGGGTCAAACTCATAAGCCGGTGTTTCAACAAGTACCTCTATATTAACTCTGCCACCAAGTCCTTTCTCAACGATATCATAAAGTGTAGTCAGAGTAATATTGCTCCCGTCATTTTCCACCTTGGAAATGAAGGATCTCTTCTTGTTGATTCTTGCTGCCAATTCTTCCTGAGTCATATTCAGTTGTTTACGAGCCTCACGTATTTTCAGACCGATTCTAAAAGACCGCAATTCACGTTCGAGCTTATCACGTTCAGCAGACCCTACCTTGCCAAATACCTCATCCTTGATTTCTTCAAAAGTTCGAGTTCTCATCGTTTATCTCCTTTCTTTTCTTCAAAATATTGTTTCATTAATCTTACCGCTCTTTCTATTTCACCAGAAGGCGTCTTCTGGGTCTTTTTCTGAAAACCAGTTAATAGGACAACAAACTGGTTACCATCAAAGAAGCAAAACACCCTAAATATATTGTTACCTAACTGAATCCTTGCCTCATACAATCCATCAGTATTTTCAATATACCGAAGATAGTTAGCAGGAACAACAGGTAGCTGCTCAATCGCTTCAATGATTTTCGCAATCTTCACCTGTACTTTTCGGGGTTGTTTTACGTAAAAATCATAAAAGTAGTCACCATATGTGATAACGGTCCTAACCTTTTCCATGGTGCAAAGGTAACTTAAAAATTACATTTTGCCAAATAAATCTTATCTTTTTTCTGTCGGACTCCAGAAAGATTCTCATTATCGCTCACAGATTGCAGATCTTAACCATCTCACAGAATTATTATTTCCCGCAGAAATCACAGATATCGCAGAAATCTTTTCCGTTATTGGCTTCGCCTTCCGATTTTTTGACTTTCGTCTTCCTCCTTCACTTTAACTTTGCAGCTGAATACCAAGAGTCTTAAGAACTCTTAAATATAAAACGTTAAATACTACAATTATAGATGCTAAGAATATCAGTTTTGCTTACCTTTGTTGTAGAAAGGAAGGATTAACTGCCAGAGGTCAACCTGTCTCTTTCGCGAGGCCATGAGCCTATGAGTCGTGCAAGGCCCTCTGGATTCTAGCTGCAAATGCCAAATAGGAAGATAGACTCGAAGTCTAATTAAAGTGATAGCCACTCACAGCTTTCTTACAGTTAATCGCTTCCATAATTTTAAAACCAGTACAAAGGTATGAAAAAAATTATTATCGGCATCGACATTTCGAAAGAAAAGATCGACGCAAGTGCGATTGATGTGAGAAACAGCCACTTAGGTGTGCTAAAACTTGACTATCAGGCATTCGAGAATCGCCCTATGGGCTTCCGTCGTATGTTAGTGTGGGCAAGGCATCTTATCAAGGGCATCGTTCTGGAGGAGGTCATGTTCTGTTGTGAGACGACGGGCGGCTACGACCGCAGTCTCTGTGACTATCTCTTCGCCAAGGGTCTTGACATCTGGCGGGAAAGCTCACTGCAGATCAAGAAGAGCTGCGGCCTTCGCAAGGGCAAGGATGACAAAACAGACTCGCTGATTATCGCAGAGTATGCAATGCGTCACATGGACAAGGCTGTCTATTACGTGTCTCCCAGTGAGACGGTCCGTGAACTGAAGGCCCTTTTGCTTTACCGTCGCAAGCTAGAGCAGGAAAAGACCTCAAAGAAGGTGCGTGTGGCAGAACTTAAGGCTACCGCAGCCAAGAGTAAATCCATCAGCTTCATCCTCCGTGATGCCCAGAAAAGCATCCGAATTCTGGAGAAGAGCATTAGAGACTGCGAGAAGCAGATTCTGGCCTTGTATGACGGTGATGAGGATCTCAAGAAGAGCTATGACCATCTGACCTCCATTAGAGGAATCGGTATCGTCAATGCATCGGCTATGATTGCTTATACGAACAACTTCAAGAACATCACTACATCCAGGAAACTATCCTCCTACTATGGTATCGCTCCTTTCAGGGAACAGTCTGGCACCAGTGTCAACAAGAAGGCTATGGTGAAATGCTACTCGAACTCAATGCTCAGGGCCTATCTTACTCAAGCTGCTGAGAATACCATCAGGGAACACGGAATCTACCATAACTACTATAGGAGGCTGAGCGAGAGAGGCAAATGCCATGGCGTAGCCCTCAATAATGTCAAGAACAAGCTGCTTCACCTCTCTGTATCACTGATAGCGAATGATATGGACTATGAGGAAAACCATGAGGCCCTAAGAACGTTAAGAAAGTCGCAATCTACATAATTCTCAATATATATAATTTTTAACTTAATAAATTTGGTAAATATCATAGGAAGCGACTCGGCAAAACTCAAGCCAACTTGGTTCTGCTCTCGCTGCTCTGTCGTTTCCGTTTATTCCGTTATAAAAATTATTATTCAAATAAGTGGATAGAATTACCAAGTAGATTATAAAATTTCTGCCATTTCTGCCATTTGGCTTCCCCTAAAGCGCCGACCGTTGGTTCTGCGGGACAAAAATTCATTATCAGCGGGACGAATACAGTTCTGCGAGAAACATAATACTCTGTGGGAACTCTGCGCTCTCTGCGATTTGACTTCGTCTTCCTCCTCCTCGCTCGACAAAGTCTATACAAGTATAACTATGTTCTCACTCGTTCGTCGGTTCTGCGTGAGAGCAAACATTATCGCGAACAAACAAACGAACGAACAGTTGTGTTATACTGAATAGAGCATGTACCTTTGCGCCGCAAACCCTAGAAATGATTGAACAGATTTTGTCCCATTGTCCCATGTCCCATGTCCCATTAAGGTGGTTCATGATATGAGAGGAGAAAGAAATAGTTATATATTATAATATTATTATATTTATATTAATATATAATATTTATATTATATATATAATATAAGCTTCTATTTCCACACTTATTGAAGGTGCTTAATGGGACATGGGACATGGGACATGGGACGTTTTTCAAGATCCAGCTGTGTGTTTTTCCTGATTAAGTTGACAATATTTCAAACTGTTCGAACTGTTCGTTCGTTTGTTCGTTCCAAAACCCTCGCTTTGCAAACTATGGCACTTTGCGCTATAAACTATGGCAGTTTCTTGTAGAAAGTGCCTCAAACGCTGATAGCAGGAACGTCATTCTCTGGGAGCTGGAACGTCAAACGCTGGTAGCGTCTACGGCGTTCAGTGTCTTTTAACAGTTAAATCCTCGTTGTTAAAGGATTTTCACACGCTGTGACCCCTCAAATTTGGTAGTATAAAAAAATATTCGTAATTTTGTGCCGAGATATATAAAGACGAACTAAAAACCGTAAAAACTATAACAAGATGATGAAGAGATACTTAACCATGTTGATAGCGCTCGTGGCGATTGTCATGGGGGCAAAGGCGGCTACTGACTATGGCTTCAAGATAGGGGAAACTGCCATCACTTCCGACAACTACGAGTCGGTGAGTCAGGGAAAAGCTTGGTACTATGTACCTGCTGAGAACGTGCTATATCTGACAGATGGAACAATATACGGTTACAATAGAAATAGTGTCATCCAGATTGATGGTGCTACAAACCCATCCTTGAAGATTTGTGTTCTAGGCGATTGTAAACTGACTGGTAACGTTTTTTATGCTATTAAATTCATTGGAGAGGGGCATCATGAGATCTATGGTAGTGGAATATTGCGTCTATGTCCAGATATGTTAGGTTCTTTTGGCATCTATTCAGAAGGAAACACCTATCTTAGCATCAAAGATGTCACTATGGAAATAAAGACTTGGGAAGGAATAGCTATTGATTCTCAATTGTGTTTCAGTGAAATCACCATCGACAATAGTGAGATATCGATGACAACGGGTGATGGTTATGCTTGGCGTAACAAAGGAACAGTAACAAAAGTCCAGTTTCGGAGATGCTATGTGAAGGATGGAGTTTTCGATTACGGTTATAAAGGAGGTATTATGTCAGATGGAACTTTGCTTTCTAATGCCACCATCAAACGCGAAGTTTCTAATTTCAACCTCACCCTCAATGAACCTGTGGCAGGTGGCGAGGTTTCAAACTTCTGTCAAGTCAACGGCACTGGCTATGTGGTTACGAAGTGCCAATGGAGAAAAGATAGTTCTGGGGTTGATTTGCAAGAAGGCACAAAATTCCAGTTGGGTTCTTCTTATCTGGTATGGATCACCGTAAATGCGATGGATGGAGAGCGAATTTCGAGAATTGAAGATTGCATTGCTACAATCAATGGCAAAACAGCCGAAATAACATCTAAAAAAGATGACTATATAATTATAAGATACGCCTTCCCCCAGCTTGCCAACACCTACTACGACGTATGGGTAGGCGGTAAGCAGGTGAACGACTACAACCAGACAGACGTGCTAGGCGATGGAGGCTCGGTGAAATATTCAAAAACTTTGGGCTTCCACACTTTGACGCTCGAGAATGCAAACATCACGAACACGGGCAATCCTGATTATGAATTCACAGGCTATGGACGGGGCATCTATACGACAATGCCGAACCTCACCATCCGTGTGAAAGGCGACAACACGATAGAGAGCAAAGGTGAAGGCATCTACTTCACAGGCAACCTGTCTATTTTGGGCATCACGGACAATCTAGGCAAGCTCAGCGTGAAAGGGTCGTATGGCATTCGTCCCAAACGCGTTACGGAGGAGAAGACGCTGACCATCGGGGGCGTGGACCTAACGGCAGAGGGAACTTCCGGCGCTGGTATCGGTGCCTCCGCTTCCTTCAGCAGTGGCAACTATAACTGCACGATGAAGGTGGGCAGTGCCAAAACGGTTGTGAAGGCAAAGGGAACGTCCGTGAGCCTTGGAAACCTGAAAAGTCTTGTGTTTGAAGACGGTTTACAGATTGTACAGCCCAGTGGTGCCTACTTTGACGGTGAAGATGTGAGAAATACCAGCGGTATTATCAGTAACCAATGGGTAGTCATCAGAGGCAACATATCTATCTCCACCGGCCTTGAGGCAATTGACAATGGACAATTGACAATGGATAATTCATTGCCGCTGTACAACCTGCACGGCCAGCGTGTAAGTCATCCCGTAAAGGGGAAGATCTACATACAAAACGGGCGGAAAGTCAAATTCTGATAGACCCCGCCCCCTTGCCAGGAGCCACCCCTGGCCCCTCCATAAGGAAAGCCACCCCTGACCCCTCCATAAGGGAGGGGAAATGTTGTTATAACGGGATATCGTAATAACGTAATAACGACATCACGGAAGACGAAAAATGTTTGGTTTGATGTTGGGTCTTTAAGTTTCGCTCGGAAATAAAAAGAAATATGGATTTATTTTGTATTGTTCTCACTTATTGGATAAAATCTTCACGCTCGAGCAAACAAATTCATTTGTTTTCTTCTTACTTAATCAGATTTTTCGTACCTTTGCCATTCGTTAGCGAAATATCAATATCAAACATAGATTGTAATGAAAAGACTTTTATTAGGTGACGAGGCGATTGCTCAAGGCGCATTGGATGCTGGTCTGAGTGGCGTCTATGCATACCCCGGCACCCCCTCAACGGAAATCACGGAGTATATCCAGGAATCTCCGTTAGCGAAGGAACGCAATGTTCACCGTCGCTGGTGTACGAATGAGAAGACGGCTATGGAGACAGCCTTAGGTATGTCGTTCATGGGTAAGCGTGCTTTGGTGTGCATGAAGCACGTGGGATTGAATGTGTGTGCCGACCCGTTTGTGAATGCTGCCATGACAGGTACCAACGGCGGTATCGTGGTTCTGGTGGCTGACGATCCCTCGATGCACTCTTCACAGGATGAGCAGGACTCACGTTTCTATGCGAAGTTCGCCATGATTCCAAGCTTGGAACCGAGTAATCAGCAGGAGGCCTACGACATGATGGCCTTTGCCTACGATTATTCAGAACGTATTCATCTGCCGATCCTGATGCGTGTTACCACCCGTATGGCACATTCACGTGCTGTGGTAGAGGTGAAGGATGAACCGCGTAAGGAGAACGAGATGAATTACAATGCTGTGGCAGCCAACTGGGTGTTGCTGCCCGCCAATGCCCGTCGTAGAAACGATGCGGTAACCAAGCAGCAGGCAGAGCTGGAACAGGATGCTGTTGACAGCGCTTTCAACCAGTATATAGATGGTAATGACCACTCCCTGGGTATCATCGCCAGCGGTATTGGTTATAACTACCTGATGGAGAGTTTTGCTGACGGCAAGTGTCCGTATCCCGTGTTGAAGATCAGTCAGTACCCGCTTCCGAAAACGTTGATCAGAAAGATGACGGCAGCATGCGACCGTGTCTTGGTGATTGAGGAAGGACAGCCGTTCATTGAGGATCAGCTTACCGGTATCATGCCGGGCGATGCCGAGATTATCGGTCGTCTGACAGGTGCCCTGCCACGAACAGGTGAGTTGACACCCGATGCCGTGAAGAAGGCATTAGGTATGACTTCCGGCGAGTCGTTCGCACCTTGCGAAGACGTAGTACCCCGTCCACCGGCATTGTGTCAGGGTTGCGGTCACCGCGATGTATATACCGCCCTGAACAAGGTGTTGGAAGAGTATCCCAATGCCCGTGTGTTTGGTGATATCGGTTGCTATACCTTAGGTTTCTTGCCGCCTTACCGTGCTATTCACAGTTGTGTGGATATGGGTGCAAGCATTACCATGGCCAAGGGTGCTGCCGATGCAGGACAGTGGCCTGCCGTGGCAATCATCGGTGACTCTACCTTTACTCATAGTGGTATGACCGGTTTGCTGGATGCCATCAACGAGAATGCCAACATCACCGTGATTATCAGTGATAACCTGACAACAGCCATGACAGGCGGTCAGGATAGTGCTGGAACAAACAAGTTCGAAGCCATTGTTCGTGGTTTAGGACTGAATAATGAGCACCTGAAGGTGGTTGTTCCGCTGCCGAAGAATATGCCAGAGATCACACAGATCATCCGCGATGAGATCAACTATCAGGGTGTGAGCGTGATTATTCCACGACGTGAGTGTATGCAGACACTGCAGCGTCATCTGAAACAAAAGAAAGCTGCCGGGAAGAATTGAAGGATTATAAAATTGAAGAATTGAAGTTATGAAAACAGATATCATTCTTTGTGGAGTAGGAGGCCAAGGCATCCTCTCTATTGCAACCATCATCGGCGAGGCAGCCATGAACGAGAACCTTTATATCAAGCAGGCTGAGGTACATGGCATGTCGCAGCGAGGCGGTGATGTACAGTCGAACCTGCGCATCTCCAGTAATCCTATTTACAGCGATCTGATTGCCAAGGGTGGTGCAGATGTCATCATTTCCATGGAACCGATGGAGGCGCTGCGTTATCTGCCTTATCTCTCTAAGGAGGGTTGGATTATCACATCAAGTACTCCTTTCGTGAATATCCCTAACTATCCTGAAATGGAGACCATTAAGAGCGATCTCGACAAGCTTCCTAACGTCATTGCCCTGGATATTGAACAGCTGGCAAAGGACAATGGTGTACCGCGCTCAGCGAACGTGATTCTCTTAGGAGCAGCCCAGAAGGCACTCGGCATTGAATACGACAAACTTGAAGATGCCATCCGCCGCGTGTTCGGTAGAAAAGGTGAAGCGATAGTAGAAGCCAATATCAAGGCGCTTGCCCTTGGTAAGGCGGCACAAAAATAATTAGTGGAGTGTGGAGTGAGGAGTGTGGAGTGAGAATAGTACAGAGATACAGTAATCATATACAAAGTCACTTGTACTTGAAACATATCTCACTCCACACTCCTCACTCCACACTCCTCGAATCTACTCCACATTCCACATTCCTCAAGATATACGAAACTACTTCGAAATCTTGATGTTCTTCATAAAGTGACTCTTGCCGTCGGCTTCCGGACAATTGATCATGAGATGACCACATGGTTTGATGTTAGCAATGTTGGTCACACGCTTACCGTTCAGGAAGATCTTCAGGTTACCGTTGTCGAACGTTAAGCCGAAGTGATTCCATTTTGTCTTACTGAACACCTTGTCGAGCTCATCCAGATCGCCATGTATCCAGTTGTCGTCGGTCTTTGCAGCATTCCACTCGATAAGCGTCGGAGTGAAGGTGATGTTGACAACCTCATTCTCTTCAGCATCAAAGAGGTACACATGATACCACGCGTCCTTTCCGAAGAGGAACTGGAACTCGGCTGCGAATTTCTCAGGAAGGTAGGCTTTGCTACCGTTGTTCACCAAGGGGAACAGATTACAGTCGCCACCCGATGGGCAGATATACTTACCACCTTCAGCCTCGCCAACCTCAGCGCTACCAGACTTGACATCCCATTGGGAAGGTATCTGTCCAGCCGTTTCTTTATGCTGGTCATCTTCAAAGATCACCGTAGTTCCGGTCTTGAAATCACCAGAGGCATAAAGGGCATTCAGGTCGAGTTCTTCCACTTTAGCAGGATCAGACCACTCGTTAGGATCGGCGGCTGCCTCTTCTGCTTCAGCAGCAGGCGCACTCTCTTCAACAGCTTCCGCATTCTCTTTCTCAGGATTCTCCTTGTCGGAACCCTTACTGCCACAGGCCACCAGCATCAAGAGACCCGTAGCACACATCAATGTCAGATAAATCTTTTTCATGTTGTTAAAGTTAATGGATTTATGTTTAGTTATTCTATGCTGCAAAGCTAACACTTTTTTCCCATAATCACAATACTATCGGATAAAAAATTTGGTTATTCCCGCACGATTGTGTAATTTTGCGGAGAATTTCAAGAATCGACATAATGAAATCAACCCCAATTAAGAGAGAAGTGGTAGATCGTCTCGTTGACGGTCTCGGTATCAAGGACTTCGCCCAGGCTACTATCCGTGAGGTGAAGCAGGTGGCCGCAAAGGCTGAGAAAGAATCCGGTGTGGAATTTATCAAGATGGAGATGGGTATCCCCGGACTGCCTGCCGCGCAGGTGGGCGTGGATGCGCAGATCAAAGCGTTGCAAGACGGTATTGCCCATAGCTATCCCGACATACAGGGTGCTCCTGTACTGAAAGAAGCGGCTTCGCAGTTTGTGAAGGCTTTCATCGGTGTGGATATCAAACCTGAGGGATGTGTGCCCGTTTGCGGCTCCATGCAGGGAACGTTCGCCTCGTTCCTGACCTGCTTACAGGCTGACAAGAAGAAAGACACGGTGTTGTTTATCGACCCAGGTTTCCCTGTACAAAAGATGCAGCTGCAGGTGATGGGCGGGAAGTACGAGACCTTCGATGTGTATGACTACCGTGGAGAGAAGTTGCACGACAAACTGGTGTCGTACTTGGATAAGGGTAATATCTGTGCCATCGTCTATAGCAATCCTAACAACCCGTCGTGGATCTGTTTCAATGAGGAAGAGCTGAAGACGATAGGTGAGCTGGCCACTCAATATGATGTGATTGTGATGGAGGACCTGGCTTACTTCGCCATGGATTTCCGCAAGAACCTGAGTGTGCCGTTTGAACCACCTTACCAGGCTACCGTGGCACGCTATACGGATAACTACATGTTGCTGATCAGTGGTTCCAAGGCATTCAGCTATGCCGGTGAACGCATTGGTGTGACCTGTATCTCCGACAAGCTGTTCCACCGTCATTATCCCGACTTGGCAGAACGCTACGAAGGACTGCCGTTCGGTCCGGTGTTCTCTACCCGAATGCTTTATGCATTATCGTCGGGTACCAGTCATAGTGCCCAGTTTGCCTTAGCTGCCATGCTGAAGGCGGCTACGGATGGCAGCTACGACTTCCGTAAGGAGATCAGCGTTTATGGAAAGCGCGCTCATCTGTTGAAAGAGATTTTCTGTAAGCACGGTTTCCATGTGGTATATGACAAGGATTTGGATGAGCCGATTGCCGATGGCTTCTATTTCACCATTGGTTATCCAGGAATGACAAGCGGCGAATTGGCACATGAGCTGATGTATTACGGTGTCAGTGCCATCTGTCTGATCACCACAGGCAGTCATCAGGAAGGTCTGCGTGTGTGTACTTCATTTATTGAGGACCATCAGTATGCGCTCTTAGATGAGCGCATGGCCATCTTTGAGGAGAATAATCCTAGATGAATGTTGTTTCGCAAACTGCGAAACAATTGAGGAATGTGGAGTGTGGAATGTGGAATGAGAAATGATTTCAAGAACAAGTGGTTAGATATATGAAACTATATCTCAGTACTATTCTCATTCCACATTCCACACTCCACATTCCACAAAATCACGCTTCCACAATCCCTGCTTCAATCCACTGTTGTGCAAGCGTTTTACAGTCAGCGAGTGCTGTATTACGCTCCACTTCGTATTCCTCAAGCAGGAGGTCGGCCATGTCTTCAACAGTAAAGCTCTCACGCTGCTGAACGATCTTCCAGAGATAAGCCGACGACTCGTTCATGCTGATGATATTGCTGAAGTCAATATTCTCTTTTCCTTCAGCCACGATAATCTGCTCACCACAGACGTTACGTAGGTTGAATCCTTTCTTTGCTTTCATATTCTTTTCTTATTTGGTTTTAAACAGTTTCAGCCAAATCCTTCGGTAGAAGGCCAACAGGTAACGACGAATAGGGTAGAGGCGGGTCCAGAACCAGGAATAGGTACGCCACTTCCAACCATCGGTACGGTCGAGCTTCTCCCTTCCTTTGCGATAGAAACCAATCACGGCACCTTTCACATCACCGATGGAACAATGCTCCTCCCTCAGGTTCCCGTCGCCACGGAGAATCACATGGTCACCTTGAATGTCAATGATTCGATGCAGCACGAAGTGTTTCTCTCCGATCTCCGCCAACACCGGATCGCCCACCTTGGGGTTTACCGCTTTCTTGAGTAAGGCCTTATCACGCCCGTCCTCCAGGAACGGTCGCATACTATATCCTTTCAGTCGCAGGGTGACGGTATGACCTTCATCCAACAACTTCACAATCTCGGGTATCAGTATGGCATTGGCATACTGAACCTCCTTGATCTGGATATGCTCGTTTGTCATGATAAAAACCTATATACTATATTGTTTAATCCTGTTTCGTTACGGCAGCATGACACACACGTGCCGCTTCTTCGTTGGGCAGACAGTGTAACGTGTAGATGCCCACTAACTCCACCACCTTGGTTACCGTGTTACAGATAGCATTGAAGATATCCTTGTCCCACTTCATGGTAGAGCAGGAGGGGAGGAAAGAGGCGAAGGCCTCGATGGGGGGTAACTTCTCAATACTGTTCTCTTGTGCCCTGTCGATACGTGTGATGGCTCCTAAGGGTGCCTTTACCTGTCGGTAGCAGGGTGTCTTACCGCTCCAAGGACTGCCGTAGATGAATACTTGGTTATCGACAACCCGTACGATGGGATTATCGTCGTTCATCAGATCACAGTTCCCGATATATCGCAGCCACATGCTCACCTGCGTACTCTTACCTGTTCCGCTCTTGGCAATGAACGCATAGCCTTTACCGTCACATCTCACCAACGAGGCATGTATCATCAATGTCTGGTGGAAACTGCCTGCAAAGGAGAAGATCAGCATCAGCGCGTTGTTCAGTCCGAAGCACCGCATATTATAGTTCCCGTTCAGGGCACAACGGCAATCACTGAAATCCTTGTTGGCACGTAGCAGACAGCAATCGCCTCCATTGATATCCTTGATGATGAACTGGTAGCCACCGTCGTCAACTTCATCTACAATGGTATCACCATTTCCCGTGTCGAACTTCCTGATGCGTTCACGATGCTCTTTAGCCACAGGCTTCAGGGTGTCGTCAACGGTCAACTGGAAAAACAGATCCTTCAGTTCCGAAGGGTCTATCCTGAATGGTTCGAATGATGGAAGAAGACGCATTCCGTTATAACGGGAATGCTCAAAGACGATGCGTATCTGGTGTTCAGCAATGCTGAAGACATGTGTGCTCCCTTCTGTCATGAGCGGTTATTTTTTCTTCTTCTTTCCTTTCTTGGCATCGTTGGAAGTCTCAGTAGCAACCTCTTCCACCTGTGTAGGTATAACCCTATTGAACTTAAACTCATCGGCTTTGAGGTATCTTACATCGAAGTTTCCCTTTTTTGTGTATTTGGACTTCAACTTCAGATACTTCTTCTCGATGTGCTTGCGGTCGAAGGCAAAGGAGACAATGCACGTGCGGAAGGGCTGCCCCTTTTCAGCAAGGTATTCGCGCAACTGATTTGAGTAGGAGTCACGACCATACAGGAAACCGGTTCTCTCTGCCACACTGACATTCTCCAACTCCTGAATATCGGTAAAATACACAACAGAGTCTTTGAACGAGGCAGAGAAGCCATAGAGATAAACCTTCTGAACGGTCTTGTTCTTAGCGCTCATCCCCAAACTCATTGTCAGCAGGATGAGGGCAAGAAGAATATATCGTTTCTTATTCATTTTTCAATTATTGTCCTAAGTATGATTTCAACAGCTTATTCTTGGTGTTATGACGGAGTCGGCGGATGGCCTTTTCCTTGATCTGACGAACGCGCTCACGGGTAAGATTGAACTTCTCGCCAATCTCCTCGAGGGTCATCTCAGGCTGGTTGATGCCGAAGAATGCCTCAATGATGTTTCGTTCCCGTTCATTGAGTGTCAGCAGGGCGCGGTTGATCTCTTCACGCAACGATTCCATAACCAGGGCACGGTCGGCCATCGGGGCATCATCATTCACCATGATATCCAGCAGACTGTTGTCTTCGCCGTCAACGAAAGGTGCATCTACTGATACATGCCGACTGTTCACCTTCATGGCATCCTCGATCTTATCCTGGGGCAGGTCAACCTTGTCGGCAATCTCCTCGATACTCGGGCGACGTTCGTTTTCCTGTTCGAAGCGGTTCAACACTCTGTTGATCTTGTTCACGCTACCCACCTGATTCAAGGGAAGACGTACGATGCGGCTCTGCTCAGCAATGGCCTGCAGGATGCTTTGGCGTATCCACCAAACGGCATACGAGATAAACTTGAAACCACGTGTCTCATCAAACTTCTCAGCGGCCTTGATCAGTCCTAAGTTTCCTTCGTTGATCAGATCCGGCAGACTCAGACCTTGGTTCTGGTATTGCTTGGCAACGGAAACCACAAATCGAAGATTGGCTTTCGTCAACTTCTCAAGGGCCTCACGGTCACCTTTACGGATACGCTGAGCCAGCTCCACTTCTTCATCTACGGAAAGCAGGTCTTCATGACCTATTTCCTGCAAATATTTGTCGAGTGAAGCACTCTCTCGGTTTGTGATAGACTTGGTGATTTTGAGTTGTCTCATGGTCATTTGATTGGTAAGCAGATGCAAAAATACTGCTTTTAGTACAAATACCCAAAAAAAATGCCAATTATTTGATGATTTGTCGCATAATTGGCATTTTCTCAGAGAACTTGTTATTATTTATTCGTCGCCACTCAGTTCTACGACAAAGTAGGCTTTCTTACCTGTAGGATAGATACCTTTGATGTAGAGTACCGGATCGCTGCTGGTAGAAGCAGATTTCACAGCTTCCTGCAGATCTGAAACAGTGCGCATCGGTTCGTCGTTGGCATTGAGGATGATGAATCCGTCGGTGATGCGTGCCTTTCTCAGGGCGCCATTACCCACCTTGGAAACCTTCAGACCGTAGCTGATCTCCAGCTGTTTCTTCTCTTCAGCGTTCACCTCACGGATATTAGCACCCAGCACATCCAGGTCGGCAGTCTTCACCACCTTGGTATTACCCTGTGCGTTCTTCAGTGTGACATGAACGGTCTTCTTCTCCTTGTTACGCATATAGGTAAGAGCCACCTTATCGCCAGGACGCTTATTGGCGAGATACTCCTGCAGTTCAGCCATTGCCTTGAGCGGCTTTCCGTCGATAGCGGTGATGACATCACCTTCCTTCAAGCCTGCTGCAGCACCTGCACCATCGTCAACCACCTTACCTACATAGATACCATTGATCACACCGAAGTCGGGAACATCCTTACCCTGGTTCTTCAAACCATCGGTATATACATTCAGGTCCTGTCCCTGAATACCGATCAGTGCACGCTGAACAGTACCGTATGTCTTCAGGTCGCTCACCACCTTATTCATAATAGAGGTAGGAATAGCAAAGCCGTAACCACTGTACGAACCGGTCTCTGAGTAGAGCATGGCATTGATACCTACGAGTTCACCATTGGTGTTGACAAGTGCACCACCTGAGTTACCGCGGTTGATGGCAGCATCGGTCTGGATGAAGCTCTGTACAGAATTGGTCATATTCTCGCCACCCATCTGACGGGCCTTGGCACTGACGATACCGGCAGTAACGGTTGTACCGATAGAGAAGGGGTTACCAATAGCCAGTACCCATTCGCCGATCTTCAGATTCTGACTGTCTGCAATGGTGATGGCCGGAAGATCCTTACCGTTCACCTTGATCAGAGCCAGGTCGGAGTTGGCATCAGTACCAATCACCTTAGCAGAGAACTCACGGTTGTCGGTCAGGATAACGGTAATCTCATCAGCACCGTCAACCACGTGGTTGTTGGTTACAACATATCCATCGGTAGAGATGATCACACCTGAACCTGATCCCTGACGCTTGGGAGTCTGCTGTCTGTATCTTCTTGTATTGCCCTGACCGTTGTTCGGACTGCCGAAGAAGCCGAAGGGATCATTGAAGAAATCCTCAAACGGATCAACCTGACGCTCGATAATCTGTGTCTTGCTGTTCTGTACGACTCTGATCGTTACTACAGAGGGCAGCGCTTTCTCGGCTGCATAGGTCAGATCAACGGGTTGTCCAGGGGCAGCACTCGATGTGGATGCGAGCGGTGACTTGTTGGCATAGACTTTCATGAAAGAACCTGCTGAAAATGCCATGGCAATGATGCACATAGCATACACCAAATAGTTTGATACTTTTTTCATGTTCATTTTTGTTTATTAGTTGTTTTACTTCAATTCTTGACAGTTATCTTCGAAAAGATACGTGCAAAAATAGACGCAAAAATTGTTAATCTGCCATTTTGTCCCATTCATTTGTCCTCTTTTAACAATAGAAAGTGACCTGTTAAAAGTAATTTGCGAGTGAAGCACGATTTTTTACATTCATTAGAGGTCATCAAATGTGACAGGTTGCTCTTTCACCTTATCGTTTTTCTCCTCTTTCTTCCGAGCTTCCTCGTCAAGAGGCTCTAACACTTCACCCTCCATGGGCTCCAGGATCGGATTACCATACTCGTCGAGCAAGATCTCATCTTCCATGATTCCTGTGGTGTCGTTCTCCAAATCGAAATCGGAGGATGATACATAGCTGGAACAGTTATAGAGATTCTCTGTGATGTCCTTGTCGACCGGTTTCTTGAAATGACCGTGGTATTGCTTGAACGACTTATCGCTCATCACTGACTGGAGGAAGTAGCCACAGACGGGTAGGGCAGTGCGACTGCCTTGTCCTAAGGCTCCTGTCCTGAAGTGAATGCTTCGGTATTCACCACCCACCCATGATCCGCAGACAAGGTTAGGACTGATACACATGAACCAGGCATCGGAGTGGTTGTTGGACGTACCGGTCTTACCTCCGAAATCGGTATCGGGAGCAGCATTGATATAACCCCACAGACTCTGTGATGTGCCGCCGGGTTCTCGTAAGCCGCCCATCATCATCTGTTGCATCAGGAAAGCACTCTTATAAGGTATCACCTGTTTCTCCTCGGTGGAAGCTACATACACCTCATGACCGTCCTTATCTACGATGCGTGTCACCATTACAGGTTCCACATGACGACCGTCATGGGAGATGCAGCAATAGGCATTCACCATTTCTAATAAGGTAACGTCAGAAGAGCCTAAAGCCAGAGAAGGCTCATCGTCAAGCGGACTGTGGATTCCCATGTCGTGAGCGGTGGCAATGATATTCTTGATGCCCATCTCCTGTCCTAAGCGTACAGCCACGGAATTGATACTTTTGGCAAAGGCACTCTTCAACGGGAGCGAGTCGCCAGAGAAACGACCGTTGGCATTTCCCGGTGTCCATGTAATCATCTTGTTCTTCTTCTTGTCGAACACCTCCATACTGATATATTCATCACGACGCTTGTCGCAGGGGGTCAATCCCTGGTTCATGGCCTCCGTATAGACAAACAACTTGAAGGTGGAACCCGGCTGTCGCATGGCCGTCACCTTGTCGTATTTCCATGAGTTGAAGTCGATATCACCCACCCAAGCCTTTACATGACCGTTCTGGGGCTCCATGGCGACAAATGAGCAATGCATGAAATGCACCATATAGCGGATAGAGTCCATGGTTGACATCTCGCGTTCAATGGTACCATTCTCATAATCGAACAGCTTCACCATGTGCGGACGGTTGAGTTCCGCATTGATGGAATCCAGGTTGTTATGATACTTCGCCTCCAGCTTCTTATAAAGAGGCAGCTTCTTGGCGATGCCTTCAATGAAGTCGGGTATCACCCTGTGGTTCTCATCCTGCCAAGGCTCTGTGTTTCCCCAATGACTGTTGAAGTTCTGCTGCACCTGGCGCATCTGCTTGGTAACAGCCTCTTCAGCATATTTCTGCATCTTGGTGTCGATGGTGGTATAGATTCTCAAGCCACTGCTATACAGGTCGTACCCGTTTTCCGTACACCAGTCATCCAGATAATTGGCCACTGCTTCACGGAAGTACTTAGCCTCCCCATCGTAATTGGTCTCAACACTATATTCCAGTTTGATATCCAGTTTCTTCAAAGAGTCACATTCCTGCTTAGTCAGCTCACCGTTCCTTGCCAAATTATCCAGTACGATATTGCGGCGCTTCTTACAGTTCTCCGGATTGGAAATCGGATTATAGAAGGTCGTGGCTTTCAACATACCCACCAATACTGCTGCCTGCTCCGTCTTCAACTTGTCGGGAGTGGTATTGAAATAGGTCTTACATGCAGTCTTAATACCGAAGGCATTCGATCCGAAATCCACTGTATTGGCATACATGGTAAGGATTTCCTCCTTACTGAAAATGGTTTCAAGTTTTGTGGCAATGATCCACTCCTTTGTCTTGACAATCAGAATCTTAAGACCAGGCACCTTACCCAAGATACCTGTCGAGTAACGTGTTCTTACACGGAACATGTTCTTGGCCAGCTGCTGGGTGATGGTAGAGGCACCACGGGCATCCTGATGCAGGATCGCATCCTTGGCGGCACCGAACAAACCAATCGGGTCGATACCCTTGTGTTTGTAGAAGCGCTCATCTTCCGTATTGATCAGCACCTTCCAGAACACGGGATTCACCTCGTTATACTTAACAGGTGTACGGTTCTCATTGAAATACTTTCCGATTTCCTTCCCGTCGGCACTATAGATTACAGAAGCCTCGCTGGTCTGGGGATCCTTGATACCAGAGAAGTAGCCCGGTGACTTACCGAACAGCCATAGGAAGTTCATATCTACCATTCCCAGGTAGATGATGAACAGCAGGAGGAAAGATACAAGACCGACAAGGATCTTGATATACCACGGATGCTTGTATAATGACTTATACCATCTCCAGATACCACCTATCTTGTAGAAGAAACGTGAAATGGGTCCACGATGAGATGAATGGTGGGAATGACTGTGATGACTATGATGTCTGTGGTGACTGTGATGTTCGTGATGTTCGTGATGACTCATTGTACAATTGATAATAATGTAACGTCGTTTAAAAACGCTGCAAAAGTAGTAAAAAAGTGGGGGATTATATCACTTCAGTGATATATTTTATGATTTCTTTAATATTGTAATCAGATGAAGAAGAACCGTCAGAAGGGTTAGTGTCGGACAGGTTGAACCAGCGGATGGATTCGTCGCGCTTGAACCATGTGAGCTGCTTGCGGCAATAGCGACGGGTATTTCCCTTGATACGTTCCACCGCTTCCTCCAACGACCACTGTCCGTCAAAGTAGGAGAACAGTTCCTTGTAACCCACGGTGTTCAGACTTTGGAAATCACGTTGCGGATACCATCGTTTCGCTTCATCCAACAAACCGTCTTTCATCATCGCATCAACCCGTTTGTTGATACGATCATAGAGCTCGTTACGGTCGCGGTTCAAACCGATCTTCACGATGTTGAACGGTCGTTTTTTCTTTTCTCCAGTACGTAATGACGTGAAGGTGCAACCCGTTGTGTGGATGATCTCCAAGGCATGAATCACCCTGCGGTAGTTTTTCTTATCAACAATCTCATAATACTCGGGGTCAAGTTCGCGCAGTTCCTCACAAAGCGCTTCCAGACCTTCCTCTGCGAACCGCCTTTTCATCGTCGTACGCTCTTCATCACTCACCGTGGGGAGGTCGCCCATCCCGTCGCAGACAGCATCGATATACATCATACTGCCGCCACTCATCAGGGCAAGGTCGTGAGTCTTGAAATGCTCTTCCAGTAAGCTCAAGACATCGTTCTCGAACATGGAGGCATTGTAGTACTCCCCGATATCGAGCATCTCCACCATTTCATGCTTCACACGGGCTTGCTGCTCTTGGGTAGGAGTGGCGGTGCCGATGGGGATTCCACGGTATATCTGACGGGAATCGGCATTGATGACAGGGATATGAAAATACTCGGCCACACGGAGACATAGTTCTGTCTTTCCTACTCCTGTGGGGCCGAGTATAACAAGTAAGGTTTTCATTCTTAGCGGATAATACCACGCTTGGAACTCTGCACGAAGTCGATGATATACTGTATCTCGGGTATTAACGGCAGGTTCTTCTTGATCTCCTCAATTCCTTCAGCCAGTACGCCTTTGCTATACAGCAGACGGTAGGCATCATGAATCAGCGTGATGGTCTCATTGCTGAATCCTCTACGGCGCAAACCCACCAGGTTCACTCCTGCATATCGGATCGGTTCCTTACCGGCGATGATGTAGGGAGGGATATCCTGACTGGTACGACTGCCGCCTTGTACCATCACATAACCGCCAATGCGGATGAACTGATGGAAGAGAACCGTGGCGGAAATGATGGCATTGTCGTCGACCACCACCTCACCGGCAAACTTCGTACTGTTACCAATGATGCAACCATTACCGATGACACAGTCGTGTGCCACATGCATATTCTCCATCAGCAGGTTATTGGAACCAACAATGGTAGTACCCTTACTGGCTGTTCCTCGTGAGATGGTTACATTCTCACGGATACTGTTGTTGTCGCCAATCTCGCAGATCGTATCCTCTCCTTGGAATTTCAGATCCTGCGGTTTGGTACTGATGGAAGCACCCGGCATGAACTCGTTGTTGTTACCGATGCGTGCACCATAGTTGATAGTCACACTGTTCTGCATCACATTATTGTCACCGATCACAGTGTTCTTGTCGATATAGCAGAACGGACCGATGATATTGCCTTCACCGAGTTTAGCCTCAGGATGGACAAATGCTAAAGGACTGATCTGGTTCATATGATTTTATTTATTCTTGACGATTTGGGCAGTAAAGGTGGCCTCGGATACGATGGCGTCACCAACGAACATATAGCCTTTCATGGATGAAACACCATGACGTACAGGTGCCAGAAGGTCGACCTTGAAGATAAGGGTGTCACCGGGAACCACTTTCTGACGGAACTTCACATCGGTAATCTTCATGAAGTAGGTACTCCAACGCTCAGGTTCCTCAACCGTGTTCAGTACCAGCAGACCGCCGCACTGTGCCATGGCTTCAATCTGCAATACGCCAGGCATCACAGGCTCCTGCGGGAAATGTCCCTGGAAGAAAGGCTCGTTACTGGTGATGTTCTTCACACCGACAATGCTGGTCGGACCGATAGAGATCACCTTATCAACCAACTGCATGGGATAGCGGTGGGGGAGAAGCTCACGGATTCTGTTCACATCCATGATAGGTGCCTCGTTGGGATCGTAGAACGGTGCCTGCACCTCATGCTTACGAATCTCCTTGCGCAGCAGACGAGCGAACTTGTTGTTGATGGTATGTCCGGGACGGGTAGCAATGATCCTACCTTTGATAGGACGACCAATGAGGGCCATGTCTCCGACGATGTCAAGCAGCTTATGACGGGTACATTCGTTTTCCCACATCAACGGCTTGTGCTGGATATAACCAATCTTGGTCGCATCCATGTGAGGAACTTTCAGCACATCAGCCAGATGGTCGAGCTTTTCCTGTGTCACCTCACGCTCATAGATAACAATGGCGTTATCCAGGTCGCCACCCTTGATCAGGTTTGCCTCAAGCAAGGGCATGATATCACGCACAAAGACGAATGTCCTGGCAGGAGCAATATCCTCGGCAAAGCTCTCAATCTTGTCGAGTGTGGCAAACTGACTGTTGATGAACTTCGACTCGAAGGAGCACATGGCTGTAATGGAGAACTCTTCATCAGGTAGTATGGTGATACATGATCCTGTCTCATCGTCCTTGATCTCGATCTTATGACGGATGATATAGAAATCCTTCGGTGCGTTCTGCTCTTCCAGTCCGATTTCAGAGATCTTCTTGACATACATGTCGGCTGAACCGTCAAGAATTGGGAACTCAGGACCGTTCACTTGGATGAGACAGTTGTCAATACCCAAGGCATAAAGGGCTGCCAGACCATGTTCTACTGTAGATACACGTACATCGCCTTTCCCTAATACTGTTCCACGACGCGTGTCAACCACATTCTCTGCAACAGCATCGATAATGGGCTCACCCTCCAGGTCGATTCGCTGGATCCTATACCCTGTATTCTCAGGTGCAGGGTTAAATGTTACAGTCAGACTCAGACCTGTATGCAGGCCCTTCCCGAAGAGGGAAAAACTACCTTTCAGTGTTTTTTGTTTCAACATATAATGATTCGTTTTATTGATAATCGTTTATAACCGGCTCTTCAACTCTTCCACCTCTTTCTGGAGGTCGTTCAGTTGCTTGTAGATATCCGGGAGTTTCTTAAATAGTACGCTTGATTTGAAGAAGTTCTTGGGCTCAATGGCAGGACTGCCAATCAGACTCTGGTTGCCTTTCACGCTGCTGTTCACGCCGCACTGGGCACCCACGAATGTCTTGTCACCCACGGTGATATGTCCTGCAAAGCCTGCCTGACCGCCGAACATACACCATTTGCCCACCTTTGTACTGCCGGCGATGCCTACCTGGGCAGACATCACGGTGTTCTCACCAACTTCCACGTTATGGGCAATCTGCACCAAGTTATCCAGCTTCACACCCTTATGGATGATGGTACTGCCCATGGTAGAGCGGTCCACACAGGTGTTGGCACCAATCTCCACGTCATCCTCAATGATTACATTACCAATCTGTGGAATCTTATCGTAACCATCCGTATTGGGCGCAAAGCCGAAGCCGTCGGCACCGATGACCGATCCGGCATGAATCGTTACACGGTTACCAATCTGACAGTCGTGATAGATCGTTACATGCGGATAGATGCGTGTATTGTCACCAATCACCACATTGTCACCAATGCATGCAAAGGGAGCAATGTAGCAATCTTTTCCGATCTTAGCAGAAGTAGAAACAAAAGCCAGCGGATCGATACCGGTCTTCTTGGGCTTCATGCTCTCGTACAGCTGCAAAAGCTTGGCCACACTCTCGTATGCGTTCTTTACGCGGATGAGGGTAGCTCTAACAGGCTTTTCCAACTCTACATCTTCGTTGATCAAGACAACGCTTGATTTCGTTTCATAAATATAATGCAAGTATTTGGGATTGGATAAGAATGAGATAGCTCCCGCCTTACCTTCTTCAATCTTGGCGAACGTGTTAATGGCCACATTCTCATCACCTTCTACTCGACCTTGAATAAGCTCAGCGATTTGTTTTGCTGTAAACTCCATAACGTTATTGATTAATTATTCGTGCAAAGTTAATGAAAAAAACTCATAATCGTTGATAACAGAGGTAATATTTGCGAATTTTTATCGATAACAGACCAATATTTAAGATTTCTGAACTATCTGCGATATCCCGAATCGTACCGTCTTTGTAAAGAATACCGATACGGTCGTCGTTCACATCATACATGTCTTTTTGTATCACACTGACATTCATCAGGTAGTGTGCATCCTCCTCGGCAATCCCTGTTTTTTTACTGATCTCCTTACGTAATTCTTCCAGTCGTTCTTCTGAAATAGGATTCTCATGAACCTCCACCTGGAAGATATTCCTGTTGATAAGATTGTTGGCAAGGATTGACAAGATTTTATCATGACTGTTCATCCATACTTTGATGGCACTCCAGATATCGTTATCATCCAGCATCTCATAGTTGCGAAGCGCTTCCTCGTGTTGACTAAACCATGCAGCATCCACCTCGTTGGATAGGAAGTATTGCAGCGATGGGGGAGCAAAGACCGCTTCTCCGTTCATGGCAAGATACTTGGCACGTAGTAAGGTGTTGACCAATACTTTCTCGCAGGCCACGGCGGTCTTATGCAGGTAAACCTGCCAGTACATCAACCGTCGGGTTGTCAGGAAATTTTCAATAGAATAGATACCTTTGGAGTTCACCACCAGCTTGTCATCAACCACATCAAGCATCTTAATGATTCGGGCCGATCCGATGTTTCCTTCGGTGACACCCGTGAAGAACGAGTCACGCCTGAGGTAATCAAGGCGATCCACATCCAGCTGACTGCTGATAAGCTGATGCAGGAAACGCTTAGGATACTCGTCCTTGAAGATCATCAGGGCCAGGTTCAACGCCCCGTTCATCTCCTGATTGATCTGTTCCATCATCAGCAACGAGATCTCCTCATGGGTGATACCATGTATCAGCGTGTTCTCCAAGACGTGTGAGAAGGGACCATGACCGATATCGTGCATCAGGATGGCTGCTTCCACTGCTTCCTCCTCACTGTCGAAGATATAGATTCCTTTCTGCTGTAACGAGGTAATGGCCTCACTCATCAGATGGAAGGCACCGATGGAATGCTGGAAGCGCGTGTGTTGGGCGGCAGGATAAACGACAGAAGCCAATCCGAGCTGTTTGATACGTGTGAGTCGTTGCATCAGCGGGTGCTGTACGATTTGCAACAGCGGTCCACGCGGTATCTTGATAAAACCGAATACCGGATCGTTGATAATCTTACTGTCGTTCATGTCATATTCCCATCAAAAGCCTATATTCTTTAATTCCTCGGCCATCTCCTGCTGCAGTTCACGTGCCTTGTTCCCAGCTATCTCAGCAAAGTGATCGTCGTTGGAAGCATAGATAATGCCACGGGAAGAGTTCACCAGCAGACCGCAGTCCTTGTTCATTCCATACTTACATACTTCATGCAGACTGCCTCCCTGAGCTCCTACACCAGGTACGAGGAGGAAATGGTCGGGAGCTACCTTGCGGATATCCTCGAACATACGACCTTGCGTGGCGCCTACTACATACATCATGTTCTCGATGGTTCCCCATTCCTGCGATTTCTTGATTACCTTCTCAAAGAGACGTTCACCCTGGGCATCTTCCGTAAGCTGGAAGTCGTGGGAACCCTTATTACTGGTCAGGGCCAGCAGTATCACCCATTTGCCTTCATACTGCAGGAAGGGTGTTACTGAATCCTCTCCCATATAGGGCGCCACGGTAAGGGCATCAACATCATACTCATCGAAGAAGGTGCGGGCGTACATCTGTGACGTATTACCGATATCGCCACGTTTGGCATCAGCAATGATCAGGTGGTGCGGATGCGTCTCCTTCAAGTACTTACAGGTCTTGACAAAGGCCTCCAGACCCTTCAGTCCGTATGCCTCATAGAAAGCCAGGTTCGGTTTATAAGCCACACAATAGGGTGCCGTAGCATCGATGATGGCTTTGTTGAACTCAAAGATCGGGTCGTGCAGGTCGAAAACGCACTGGGGCATCTTCTTCGGATCTGTATCAAGACCCACGCAGAGGAAGCTCTTCTTCTGCTTGATTTGTCTGATTAGTTCTTCTCTGTTCATAATCAATTCTTTATAGTTCGTTTTCTTTCATTCTCTCGGCATTCTCTGCCACGGTAAGTGCATCGATCATGTCCTGGATATCTCCACCAAGGAATCCCTGCAGATCGTGCGTGGTATAACCGATACGGTGATCCGTTACTCGTCCTTGCGGGAAGTTGTAGGTACGGATCTTGGCTGAGCGGTCACCTGTAGATACCAGCGTCTTCCTTCGCGATGCAATATCATCCATATATTTCTGGTGCTCCTTATCATATATAAAGGTATAGAGACGAGACAATGCACGTTCCTTGTTCTTCGGCTGGTCGCGCGTCTCTGTACATTCGATGAGAATCTCTTCGGTCTCACCCGTATTCGGGTTCTTCCACATATAGCGCAGACGAACACCAGACTCCACCTTGTTCACGTTCTGACCGCCGGCACCGGAGCTACGGAAGGTATCCCATTTGATCTCACCTTCGTTGATGTGTACCTCAAACTTATCAGCTTCAGGAAGGACGGCCACGGTGGCAGCACTGGTATGCATACGCCCCTGTGTCTCGGTGGCAGGTACTCGCTGTACACGATGCACACCACTTTCGTACTTGAGCGTACCATATACATCTGCACCACTAACGGCGAAGTCGATCTCCTTGTAACCACCCACAGCACCCTCGCTGACGCTGGTCACAGAAAGGTTCCAACCTTTGGAATCGCAGAAGCTCTTGTACATCTTGAACAGGTCGCCGGCAAACAGACAGGCTTCGTCACCACCTGTTCCAGCACGGATTTCCATCTGTACATTCTTGGCGTCCTCAGGATCCTTGGGAATCAACGCCAGTTTGATTTCCTCTTCCAGCTGGGGTTGCAGATCCTCATTCAACGACAGCTCCTCGCGAGCCATCTCCTTCATCTCGGGATCGTCCTCGTTGGCCAGGATGTCCTTGGCTTCCTTGATGGCGTTCAGACAAGCGATGTAACGTTTGCGGACATCCATAATGTCACCAAGGTCCTTATATTCCTTTGTTAATCGTACAAAACGATTCTGGTCGGCTATCACCTCGGGGTCGGTAATCAGTGTTGATACCTCCTCAAAGCGAGCCTCCAGACCGTCGAGTTTCTGTAATATTGAATTATTCTCCATTATAAACCTTATATGTTTTCGTTGCTTCTTTCACGATGTAGAATCCCTTGGGGAGTCCGCTCAATACAGACTTGATGGATTCTCCCGTCTGCGGAATACGCTTGATCAGTGTTCCATTCAGATGATAGATGCACAGATTGCGGATGGGGGAGTCAATGTCATGTTCCGTAATACCCGTTGCAATGGTATTGGATTCTTCTGGCCAGAAGGTGGCAATGTAGGAAAAATGATAAAACTCTTCAGATAAATCTATATCTCGTCCCCAATGTACCTTACCCCCATAGTTTGCCTCTGCCACGATGACTTCGTGATCACTTATCTTTTCAAGCACAACAACAGAATGACCATCATAATCACCACCAAAACGTACACCATCGCCTATATGAATCACTGGCAGATTGTCATATGAACCTTTAACGATACGAATGGGATATTCATAGTTGGAGGCATACTCCATCATATCCATCATAAAGGCGAAACAGCCACCTCCTCCATACCAGCCAGGGTTATACCCATCAAACACCACTGTATTATAATAAGGATGCGAGTTGTCCCATGGCGTCCCCTCTCTATAGCCATCCATATCCTTGCGACTCATCAATCGTTCGTACACTTCCTGCTCCTTCAATGGTTTTTGCGCCCATGATGGGAGAACAGCTGTTACAACGATGAGTGAGATGATTATCCTGTGCAATCTTTTAATGCTACGCCAAGCGTATTGATTCTTCATTCTATTGTACATTAGTATTTGAACGTGCCGAACTCACTTTGGATGGTGAGTGAGCGTGTTCCTTCTTCTATATGACCGATGATCTGTGCATCGATGTTGAACGACTTGGAGATCTCGATGACTCGTTCTGCCATCTCTGGCTGTACATAGATCTCCATGCGGTGTCCCATATTGAACACCTGGTACATCTCTCGCCAATCTGTACCGCTTTGTTCTTTGATTAAGCGGAAGAGTGGGGGAACGGGGAACATGTTGTCCTTTACTACACGACAGTTGTCACCCACGAAGTGAAGCACCTTGGTCTGCGCACCACCCGTACAATGAACCATACCATGGATCTGTGGACGCATCTCGTCTAAGAGTTTCTTGATCACAGGAGCATAGGTTCTTGTGGGAGAGAGCACCAGCTGACCTACGGTCAGAGTTGACAATTGACAGTTGACAGTTGACAGTTGCTGCGCTTCTGATTCTGTCAGTTTCACAATATCATCCAATCTGCAGCCACCACTATACACTAACTCTTCAGGTACCTGATGGTCGTAACTCTCAGGGTACTTCTCAGCCAGGTATTTGCTGAACACATCATGGCGGGCGGAGGTAAGACCGTTACTTCCCATACCGCCATTATAACGCTTCTCGTAGGTAGCCTGTCCGGTGCTGCTCAATCCTACGATGACATCACCGGGACGGATGTTCGCATTGTCAATCACATCACTGCGTTTCATGCGACAGGTTACGGTAGAATCCACGATGATGGTTCGTACCAAGTCACCTACATCGGCGGTCTCACCGCCAGTAGGATAGATACCCACACCCATCTCACGCAGTTCTGCCAGCAGTTCATCCGTACCATTGATAACTGCCGATATCACCTCTCCAGGAATCAGCATCTTGTTCCGTCCGATGGTGCTGCTCACCAAGATGTTATCCACAGCACCCACACAGAGCAGGTCGTCGGTGTTCATCACAATCGCATCCTGCGCAATACCTTTCCATACGGAGAGGTCGCCTGTTTCCTTCCAATACATGTAGGCCAGACTGGACTTCGTGCCAGCGCCATCAGCATGCATGATATTGCAGTATTCAGGATCGCCTCCCAGAATATCGGGAATGATCTTACAGAATGCTTGTGGGAAGATACCCTTATCTATGTTCTTAATGGCGTTATGTACGTCTTCTTTCGCCGCACTCACGCCACGCATCATATATCTATTGTCCACTTATCGAATTGATAATTATTGAAAACTAGAACTTCACTTCGGGAGCTTTCTGAGCAGCAGCATCGGCTTCGAACTTATCCATGCGACTGAAGCCGAACAGTCCAGCGAAGATGTTGTTGGGGAAAGAGCGGATACCCGTGTTGTATGTCTGAACAGCATCGTTGAAAGCGTTACGAGCCGTATTGATACGGTTTTCTGTACCTTCAAGCTGTACCTGCAGATCCTTGAAGTTCTCGTTAGCCTTCAAGTCGGGATATGCCTCACCCACAGCAATCAGTCGACCGAGCGCTGAAGTAAGTTCACCCTGTGCAGCCTGGAACTCCTGGAGCTTCTCGGGAGTGAGATTGGTAGGATCCACGGTAATCTGCGTAGCCTTTGCACGTGCTTCCACCACGTTCTCGAAAGTCTCCTGCTCATGCTTTGCATAACCCTTAACGGTCTCCACCAGATTAGGAATCAGGTCGGCACGACGCTGATAAGCGCTCTGCACATTGGCCCATGCCTTAGTAGCTGCTTCCTGATTACTTACCATGCCATTATAAGCACCTTTTGCCCATAAACAACAGAGAATAATCAATACGATAATCCCTAAGATTCCATAACTCTTTTTCATAATCGTTCTATTTTAATTGTTATACATATATTACTTGTTGATTGCTATGAACAGTACTCTTACCAGCCGCCTCCGGCACCGCCACCACCGAAGCTACCTCCTCCGTAGCCGCCACCGAATCCGCCGCCGCCAAAGCCTCCTCCCCATGAGGAGCCCCAGCTGCCTGAACCGCCACCCATACGGGAGCGTCCGAATCCAGTATAGCCGGTTCCGCTGGTACGCACATCCAGCCACTTGTACTTCTCGTTCATCAGTCCGTAGATGATCAGACATAACACCGTGATGAAGGAAGACATCATCATGGGGAAGTCTGCCGGATCCTCTGCCTTACCAATGGTCAGGTCATCTTCAGAAGGTCCTTCGAGAATACGTTTCTCTACGGTGAGTGCATATGTAGCCTTGACCAGTGAGAGCATTGCGCCGTCTGGGTTCTCCTCCCGCATATACGGCGTGAGATACGTACGAGCCAGTCGTCCGCACTCCGCATCCGTCAGGTCACTCTCAAGTCCTCTACCAGGCGCAATGAAGTATTTATGATCCTGATAAGACACCACGATAACGAGTCCGCGGTTCGTTTCTTTCTTACCTACACCATATTTATTACCCACATCCTGCGCCATGCGGAACGCATCCTGGTTCTCGATATAGTTCACGATGATGACAGCCGATTCTATTCCCACCTTCTTATCAAGGTCAAATAGAATACTGTTCAGTGAATCCACCGTTTCCTGTCGGATTACTGAATCGGGATTGGAAACATACAGTCGTCCGTCGGTAAGGTGGGGCAGGGGGATGTTGTCGGCGTTCCACACCGTAGAGTGTTCGTTCAGCGCAATACTGTCGGAGCTCATCACATAGCTGCAAGAGCCGAAGTTGCTGAGCATAATTCCCCAGAACAGAGCACCATAGAACAGTTTGTTAAACTTGAATGACGGGAGTTTCGGATCGTCTCCCTTCTTCTTTTTTCCTGTGTGGTTCTGCATGTAAGCCTCGTCGAGCTTGGTCAGACTGGGACTCTTCACCCGATGAACGAACAGATACCACACACCAAACACAAGAGCGGTAAGACCAAATAGCATGAATGCCACTTGTGAATAGCTCATGTCTTCACCGAACACGCTGGTAAGGATCTGATTGATGATGATTCCTCCCACCAATGCAATGCCTACGATGAAGTATATAGATGTTGTGCTCTTGTTCATTTCTCAGGTTTCGGTTTACTAATCTTGACTGTGCCACAGCTCCCAGCTGGCAAAAGCCTGCAGGAGTAGCATTTCCAGACCGTTCTTCACGGTTGCACCTTGTTGACGACCCTTGTACATAAAGAGGGTTTCGTCGGGGTTGTAAATCAGGTCGTAGAGGATGTTTCTCTCATCCATGGCCTCATACGGAAGGTTCGGACAACGGTCGCTATGGGGATACATTCCCAGTGGCGTACAGTTCACAATCACATTATACTCATGGATAATCTCAGGAGTGATCTTCTCGTACTGAATGGTACCCGGACGTTCATAACGACTCACGAAGACGGTTTCCAGTCCTAATGACTTCAAGCCGAAGTCGATGGCCTTCGAAGCACCGCCTGTACCCAGTATCAATGCTTTCTTGTGAATAGGTTCAAGCATCGGCTCAATACTCTTCGTGAAGCCGATGACGTCGCTGTTGAAACCCTTCAGTTTGACGTCGGAACCTTTATGGTCGATACGAATGACATTCACTGCACCGATGGCACGGGCCTCAGGACTCACCGTATCGAGGTAGCTGATCACCTTTTCCTTATAAGGAATGGTCACATTCAGTCCTTTCAGCTCCGGGTTTGATGCCAGCACTTCGGGTAATGCCTCTATCGTTGGTATCTCGAAGTTGATATACTTCGCGTTGATACCTTCATTCTGGAACTTCTCGTTGAAATAGCTAATCGAGAACGAGTGTCCTAAAGGATAGCCTATCAGTCCGTATTTATCCATTGTCCTGTATTTTTAGATGAGAATAATTCATTTCTTTGCCAGATACATCGTGCATATGCCGAAGGTGAGTCGTTTGAACCGGGCCTCGCTGAAACCGGTTTTTTGCAGGATCTTCACCATTTCCTCTCCTTGCGGGAACACCTCCATGGTGGCCACGAGGTACTTATATGCATGGTTGTCTTTCGACAACAGCTTACCGTAGAGTGGCAGCAGGGTATGACTATACAGCCAGAACAGCTGCTTCATGGGGAAGCGGGCAGGTTGGGTGAGCTCCACGATGCTCAGATGACCGTCCTTCTTCAGTACTCGGGCAATCTCCTGGAGACCTTTTTCCAGGTCCTGGAAGTTCCTGATGCCGAAGGCCACTGTGGCTGCATCGAACACCTCGTCGGGGTAGGAGAGCGCCAGACAGTCGTCTTTCTTGAAAGAGATCGTCTCCGTCAGACCTTCAGCCTCCACTTTCTCCCTGGCCACCTGCATCATCCCTTCTGAGATGTCCACACCGATCAGTTCCTTCGGTTGCAGCATGCGGGCTGCCATGATGGCGAAATCACCCGTACCGGTAGCAATATCAACCACCCTCTGTGGCTTGAACGGTTGCAGCTGTTTGATGGCTTTCCGTCGCCAGCCCTTATCGATATCCCAGGAAAGACGGTGGTTCAAGACATCATAGGTGGGCGCGATATGGTCGAACATCTGCTCCACCTGTCTGCCTTTCTCCTGACCGTCCTGATAGGGGGTGATCTCTTCCTGCTTGTACATTATATCGTTTTCAGATATTCGCTAACGTTCTTCTCGATGCGGGCAGCGATGTCGCCTTCCTCGGCGGCCTTGTCAAAGCGTTCACCCACGATGTGCTCGTACAGCTCGATATACCTGTCGGATACGCTCTCAGCATACTCGTCGGTAATCTCTGGCATCACCTGTCCGGGCTCGTTCATGAAGTTATGGTCGATGAGCCACTGGCGCACGAACTCCTTTGAGAGCTGACGTTGCGGTTCGCCATTCTTGAACTTCTCCTCATAGCCGTCGGCATAGAAATACCTACTGGAATCGGGGGTATGGATCTCGTCGATGAGATATACCTTTCCGTCGCGCTTACCGAACTCATACTTGGTATCAACCAGGATCAGACCCTGACGGGCGGCAATCTCCTGACCTCTTGCGAAGATCTTGCGGGTGTAGTCCTCCATGATCTCATAGTCCTCCTTACTGACAATACCCTGAGCGATGATCTCCTCCTTGGAGATATTCATGTCATGACCCTCATCGGCCTTGGTGGTTGGGGTGATGATAGGCTCGGGGAAACGCTCGTTCTCGCGCATGCCATCGGGCAGCTTCACGCTGCAGAGCTCCCTGCAGCCGTTCTTGTACTCACGCCAGGCCGAACCTGTGAGGATGGAGCGGATGATCATCTCCACGCGGAATCCTTCGCATTTCAGACCCACCGTTACCATCGGGTCGGGAGTGGCCAGTTTCCAGTTCGGACAGATATCCGTTGTGGTGTCCAGGAACTTGGCTGCAATCTGGTTCAGCACCTGTCCTTTATAAGGAATACCCTTGGGCAATACCACATCAAACGCCGAGATTCTGTCGGTTGCCACCATTACAAGAATGTCGTCGTTGATGTTATAGACATCACGCACCTTACCATGATACACACTCTGCTGACCATCGAAATGGAAATCAGTCCTTGTTAACGCTTTCATTGTTTCTTTCTTTATTTTGTTCTTTGTTATTCTTGTCATACGACTCATATGCGTTCACAATCCTCGTAACGAGTTTGTGGCGCACGATATCCTTCTTGTTCATCTCGATAAACGAGATACCTTCCACACCCTTCAGTACCCGCATCGCTTCACGGAGTCCGCTACGTGCTTCATTGGGCAGGTCAACCTGTGTCATATCACCTGTAATGATCATCTTGGTGTTCCATCCCATACGGGTGAGGAACATGCGGATCTGGGCAGGTGTGGTGTTCTGGGCCTCGTCGAGAATCACGATGGCATCGCTCAGGGTTCTGCCTCGCATGAATGCCAACGGGGCAATCTGTATGATGTGCTTCTCCATCATATCCTGCAGCTTCACGGCGGGAATCATATCCTCCAGCGCATCGTACAGCGGCTGAAGATAGGGATCGATCTTATCCTTCATGTCACCAGGCAGGAATCCTAATTTCTCACCGGCTTCCACGGCAGGGCGACTCAGGATGATCTTCTTGGCCTGCTTTTCCTTGAAAGCCTTTACGGCCAGGGCAATGCTCAGGTAGGTCTTACCCGTACCCGCCGGTCCTACAGCAAAGATCATGTCATCTTTGTCGAACGCATCAATCAGTTTCTGCTGGTTCTCGCTTCTGCTTTTGATGGCCCTGCCTGAGATGGTATAGGCCACTACACCCTTCACCGATTCGTCTTTGGTCTTCTTTCCATTAACGATATCCAGGATGTCTTCTTCGCTGATACGGTTGAACTGCAGCACATGCTTCCGCATGATTTCTATCTGTTCCCCGAAGATTCTCAGTTGTTCATCATCGCCCAATACACGTATCACATTGTCGCGGGCCACGATTCTAAGCTTAGGGTATAAGGCCTTGATCATCTGCAGATGACTGTTGCCTACACCATAGAATACAACGGGGTCTATATCTTCAAGAACGATATGTTTCTCTGTCACTACGCAAATTTTTCTGCAAAGTTACGAAAAGTTGAGAGAAATGCAAAAGGAAAACATAAGTTTTTCTTTTCATTTCCGAGACGGAGTAAGTTCGGCGCAGCCAAAGATACGAAAAATCTGAGTAAGCGAGAAGAAAATAAAGAGATTTGTTTTCTCGAATAAGCTATAGTTGTAAATTATGTTAATTATTTGCCTTTCCATGCAAGGTTTCAGTGATGAATGAATTATACTTGTAAAGAGTTTAATTATCAACAGAAATATGAAGCAGACTATTATCTTTTGGATGTGCGCCGCGGTTATGTCTGTAGCAGGACTGACCAGCTGTAGTGATAGTGACGATGAAGATGTCATTTTCGTAAAGGATTACAACAATTACAAAAGTGCCATCGTTGGAACATGGTATTTGGCAAGTCGTTCGAGTGGATGGGGAGGTATAACCGACTACAATGTCGGTGAAATCATGGTAACTTTCACAAATAAGGGGCAGGTAAAGGTGGTCAATAATCGAGAAGATCAACGTCCCATCCCAACAAGTACATTTACGTACTCGTTTAAGAAAATCGATAAATCTATATTTACAGGTGAGCCAAGTGTAGTTATCACTTTTAACAACTCCAGTTTGTGTTATTCCATCGACTTTGATCAGGGAGTTCTATATATATCCGCAGAAGCTTATGATGGCGATGGTTATGCATTAAAGAAAGTGACAAAATAACATAAAGTCACTTTAGAAGGCTGGTTAGTGTGTGTTAGAAGGCTGATAACGATGGGTTATCAGCCTGATTTGTATGAGATAGAAGGCCAGTTTCTTGGTAATTGTTGATAATTGTTGTATCTTTGCACAGAGTTATTGAAAATGCATCATGTTGAAAGTTAAAATAACAAAGAATAATTATCTGGCCGGCTTTGCTGCGGTCGTCATGATATTGGCTCTTGTACGCTGTATTCATCCCAAGATTGCCGAGGGAACTGGTAAGGAATTGGCTGGGGTGGAGCAGAAGGACTCGCTCTTGACGGAAGAGGCAAGGATTGAGAAGCAAGAAGCAAAGAATGAGAAGCAAGAGGCAAGAGGCAAGAAGCAAGAGAGTAGAACTGAGATACAAGAGAGTAGAACTGAGAAGCAAAAGGAGAAAGGACCAGTGATGTCATTGGCTCGTTCGAAGTTTATCAACAGCGACGGCTCTGTTGTCAAGCACAGAATCCTTAGTGTTCCGCATTACCTGGAGGCATTTCCCGACAGTCAGCCCGTACAGGAACGTGCTGCAGCCCGATGGGGAGTAAAACCGGTGAACAACCGCGAGGACGCCGAGGCGAGAAAGAAGGAACTGGTATATATGGGATCGTCACCTTATTATCATGTGGATGTACTGCACCGAAGTGTTCCTTATCTGGTTCCCAGAGCTGCCGTACTGCTCAGCGATATAGGACGGGCCTATTACGACAGTCTGCAGATCAAGGGCGTTCCCTTGCATCAGTTCATCGTGACGAGTGTCCTCCGCACAAAGGAAGATGTGGCGAAACTGAGGAATTATAACAGGAACGCTACCGAGAACAGCTGTCATCTTTACGGTACCACCTTCGACATCTGCTATAATCGTTACAAAACGGTCCAGCCTCCAGGTGAGAAACGCAGGATGGTGCAGAACGATACGCTGAAATGGGTGTTGGCTGAAGTACTGAACGATATGCGTAAGCAGGGTAGGTGCTATATTAAATATGAGGTAAAGCAAAGTTGCTTCCATATTACCACGAGGTAAGACAGTTGATAGTTGATAGTTGACAAATGTTAAATAGGAATATTTTCTGTCGTTTCCTTCTTCTTTCTTCGTGAAAAGTGTTACCTTTGCATCCGCATTTGAAAATGCCGATATGGCTCAGTTGGTAGAGCAACGCATTCGTAATGCGTAGGTCCCGGGTTCGAGTCCCGGTATCGGCTCTTTTCGAATCACGCTATCAAGCACGCTTTCAAACCATTTTGTTTTCATTCAGTTGCGGTAATAGCTCAGTTGGTAGAGCATTGGCTTCCCAAGCCGAGGGTCGCGGGTTCGAGTCCCGTTTACCGCTCCTTGCACATAACCATCCATACCATTATGCCGGAAAAACGAACCACACGCGCATCTTTAGATACTTCGTACGGACATCTTCAACCACAGGCGCTCGATCTGGAAAGAGCGGTTGTAGGAGCATTGATGATTGACAAGGACGCATTCTCCATAGTCAGCGAGATCATCCGTGCAGAATCGTTCTACGACCCCCGTCATCAGAAAATCTATAAAGCCATTCAGACGCTCAACATGGATGAGCGTCCGGTGGATTTCATGACTGTGATAGAAGAGCTGAAGCGGGATGGTACGCTGGAGGAAATCGGCGGTCCTACATATATCGTGGAACTGTCTTCCCAAGTGGCTTCATCTGCGCATATCGAGTATCATGCCCGTGTGTTGGCCCAGAAACATCTTGCGCGTCAGCTCATCAGCTTTGCCAGCGTGATTGAGACAAAGGCATTCGATGAGACCGTTGATGTGGATGATCTGATGCAAGAGGCTGAATCATCGTTGTTCGAGCTTTCTCAGAAGAACATGCGCCAGGAGTACACACAGATCGATCCTGTGCTTTCCCAGGCTGTGGAGATCTTGCAGAAAGCTGCGGCTAACACCTCCGGTCTTACAGGTATTCCCACTGGTTTTACACGTTTGGACGACATCACAGCAGGATGGCAGGCTTCCGACTTGGTAATTATTGCCGGTCGTCCGGCCATGGGTAAGACTTCTTTCGCCTTGTCATTGGCAAAGAATATCGCGGTTGACTATAAGTATCCTATCGGTTTCTTCTCGTTGGAAATGAACAACGTGCAGCTGGTGAACCGTCTGATGTCGAACGTTTGCGAGATCTCCGGTAAGAAGATCCTGAACGGTCAGTTGGACGAAGAAGAGTGGAAACGTCTCGACCGCAATATCCGTAAACTGCAAGGTGCACCTATTTATATTGATGATACGCCGGGTATGAGTATCTTCGAGTTGCGTTCGAAGGCCAGACGACTGGTAAGAGAGAAGGGTGTGAAGGTGATCATGATCGACTACCTGCAGCTGATGAATGCCAACGGTGCCAAGTTCGGCAGTCGTCAGGAAGAGGTGAGCACCATCAGTCGTTCGCTGAAGGGTCTGGCTAAGGAGCTGAATATTCCTATCTTAGCGCTCTCACAGCTGAACCGTAGCGTGGAGAACCGTGATTCCAACGATGGTAAACGACCGCAGTTGAGCGACCTTCGTGAATCGGGTGCCATTGAGCAGGATGCGGATATGGTGCTGTTCGTGCATCGTCCTGAGTATTACCATATTCTGCAGGATGAGAAAGGTAATGATCTCCGGGGTATGGCGCAGATTATCATTGCCAAGCACAGAAAGGGTGCAACGGGCGATGTGCTGCTGAACTTCCGTGGTGAGTTTACACGTTTCCAGAACCCTGAGGACGCCATCATACCGCCATCAGGATCGGGTGGAGGAGAGATCATCGGCAGTAAGCTGAATGACGAAGATGTTCCTTTCGCGCCGCCTCCATCGCCGATGCCGTTCTAATCAGTAAGCTTTTCTGAAAGGTATTTGCCTGTGATGCTTTCATGGCAGGCACATAGCTGTTCTGGTGTTCCCGCGAATACCAGGTTACCACCGCGGTCGCCTCCTTCAGGACCTAAATCAATGACGTAATCAGCGCATTTAATCACATCCAGGTTATGCTCGATGACAAGGATGGAATGACCGCGTTCAATGAGTGCGTCAAAGGCACGAAGGAGTCGTTGGATATCATGGAAATGTAATCCCGTGGTGGGCTCATCAAAGATGAATAGGGTAGGCTCCGATTTCTCTTGTCCCATGAAATAGGCCAGCTTCACGCGCTGGTTCTCACCACCTGATAACGTGGAAGAACTCTGACCGAGCTTGATGTACCCAAGTCCTACATCGTACAAAGGTTTCAGACGGTCGACAATGGCTTTCTGACCGTTCTCACTGAAGAACGTAATAGCTTCAGCAACGGTCATGCACAAGATGTCGTAGATACTCTTCCCGGCAAACAGCACATCCAGGATATCTTTCATGAAACGCTTACCATGACAGGCCTCACAGGTCAACTCCAGATCGGCCATGAACTGCATCTCCACGGTAATCACACCTGTTCCCTTACACTCCTCACAACGACCGCCATCGGCATTAAACGAGAAATACTGGGGCGTGAAGCCCATCTGCTTGGACAAGGGTTGTTCGGCATACAGTTGACGGATGGCATCATAGGCCTTGACATAGGTGGCTGGGTTACTGCGTGAACTCTTGCCGATAGGGTTCTGATCCACCATCTCCACATGCTTCACCCGTTGCCAGTCACCTTCCAGCGAGATATATTCTCCGGGCTGGTCGGCCACTTCATCGAGGTGCCGTTTGAGGGCAGGGTAGAGGATACCTTTTACCAACGACGACTTACCACTGCCTGATACACCAGTCACTGCGGTCATTACGTTCAGTGGGAAGCGCACATCAATGCCTCTTAGGTTATTCATTCTGCAGCCTTTCAGGTCGATAGCAAGATTCCAAGGACGGCGGGTCTGCGGTACTGGAATGCTTAGCTTTCGCGTGAGATACTGCATGGTGTAGGATTGCTTGGATGCTGAGGATGATGAAGGGGTAGGGGGACCTTGGTAAACGACCTCTCCTCCCAGTTCTCCGGCATCAGGACCGATATCGATCAGTTCATCAGCAGAACGGATGATTTCCTCGTCATGCTCCACAACAATCACGGTGTTGCCTAACGACTGCAGGTCTTTCAACACCTGAATCAGCTTACCGGTGTCTCTTGAATGTAAACCGATACTGGGTTCATCAAGGATATAAAGGGAACCTACAAGACTCGATCCGAGGGAGGTGGTGAGGTTGATGCGCTGACTCTCACCGCCTGAAAGACTATTAGAGGCACGGTTGAGCGTTAAGTAGCTAAGTCCTACATTTACAAGGAATTGTAATCTATTGTTGATTTCCAAAAGTAAGCGCTTGCCAGTCATGGCATCATGCTCATCTAGCTGTAGGTTGTCGAACCATTCCTTCAGCTTTCCGATGGGCATCTCCACAAGGTTTGTCATGCTCATCCCGTTGATTTTCACGTATTCGGTTTCTTTCTTCAAACGAGTACCATGACACTCCGGACATACTGTTTTACCGCGGTAACGACTTAGCATAACCCGGTACTGGATCTTGTACTGATTCTCTCTCAGCATCTGGAAGAAGGCATCGATAGAAACCTGTTCGTGCACATCGTGTGCGTCACTCGGAAGACCGTGCCAGAGCATGTCTTTCTGAGCGCGTGTCAATCGGTAATAAGGCTCGAAGATGGGGAAATCGTCTTTCACG
>JAEEGH010000776.1_pt1 | contig 100005 bp, 83 predicted proteins | sample 9134181 | NCBI WGS metagenome assembly JAEEGH01 (sample SAMN16246544, study PRJNA631951) | gut metagenome | biome: gut microbiome; feature: rumen; material: DP-attached | host: Bos | place: Iran: Karaj | collected 2018-10
GTTGCACTTGCCATGAAGTTTAGAACTGAAACTTCAAATGGACTGGAGAGAACCGTACTTGATGGCGTTGATGAAGATTTTTACAATGCTATAAAGTCTGGTTACACAAGCTGGTATAAAGCCCTCGATGAGATCGGTTATACCAGTGATGCAACACTTGCTGATGAACTTTATATCTCAGATGTTAACTACTACATTAACGATGATGAGCAGCTTGTGATTGATGCTACACTTCAGGGCACAAAGCATTCTGCATTGTTCCAGGTATATATGAACAATGAGACAATGGCTACTGATATGGGTATCACAGTTAATAAGTCAAGCGCTGAGAAACTTGAGAATGCCGGTCTTAATACACTTCTTGGTATGGGAATGGCTTTCACAGTTCTTATTATCATTTCACTTATTATTTCTCTGTTCCCTATCTTTATTGGTGGAAACAAGAAAAAGAAAGTTAATGATAAAGAACTCGCAAAAGAAGCAATGGACAACACAATCAGCCAGATCGAAGAGAAAGAAGATCTTGTTGGTGATGCTGAGCTTGTTGCAGTTATAGCAGCTGCTATTGCAGCTTATGAAGGAAGTGCAAGCACAGATGGCTTCCAGGTTAGATCAATCAGAAAAGTAAATAAAAATTGGAAAAGATAAGGAGTATACACAATGAAGAACTATACAATAACCGTTAACGGAAACGTATATGATGTAACAGTAGAAGAAGGCGCAGGTTCAGGAGCAGCTCCTGTAGCAGCTGCAGCGCCTGCAGTTAAGGCTCCAGCAGCTCCTGCAAAGAAGGCAAGCGCTGGCGCAGGTTCAATCAAGGTTGAAGCTGGTGCAGCAGGAAAAGTACTTAAGATCAATGCTAGTGTTGGTCAGGCTGTAAAGAAGGGTGACACAGTTGTTACTATCGAATCAATGAAGATGGAGATCCCTATGGTTGCTCCTGCAGATGGAACTGTAGCAAGTGTTGATGTTGCTGCTGGCGATTCTGTTGAGGCTGGAACTGTTCTTGCAACTCTTAACTAATTAAATTGTCAGAGAATATTATTGTTGTTTTATAAAAACAGAAATGAGGATAAAAAATGGATTACGTTGTTAATACATTATCTAATCTCTGGCAGCAAACTGCATTTACAACCATGACTCCTGGTAACTATATCATGGTAGTTGTTGCTCTTGTATTTATGTATCTTGCTATAGCTAAGGGATTTGAGCCTTTACTTTTGGTACCAATTTCATTTGGTATGCTTCTTGTTAATATCTATCCGGATATTATGGCAGAGCCTGTAGGCGGAGCAGCCGGCGGACTTTTACATTATTTCTATATCCTGGATGAATATGCAATTCTTCCTTCACTGATATTCCTTGGTGTTGGAGCGATGACAGACTTTGGACCACTTATTGCAAACCCTATCAGCTTCCTTATGGGAGCAGGTGCTCAGTTTGGTATTTTCTCTGCTTATTTCATGGCTATTTTCTTTGGCTTTAATGATCAGCAGGCTGCAGCAGTATCTATTATCGGTGGTGCAGATGGCCCTACTTCAATCTTCCTTGCAAGTAAGCTTCATCAGACTTCAATCTTAGGACCTATTGCCGTTGCTGCTTATTCATACATGGCTTTGGTTCCTATGATCCAGCCACCTATCATGAAGGCTCTTACTACAGATAAAGAGAGAAAGATCAGAATGTCTCAGCTTCGTGAAGTATCTAAGCTTGAGAAGATTCTTTTCCCTATCATCGTTACTATCGTAGTAAGCATGATTCTTCCTACAACAGCACCTCTTATTGGTATGTTGATGCTGGGAAATCTCTTTAGAGAGTCAGGAGTTGTTCGTCAGCTTCAGGAAACAGCTTCTAATGCACTTATGTATATCGTAGTTATCCTTCTTGGTACATCAGTAGGTGCTACAACAAGTGCTGAGGCCTTCCTTAACACAACAACTCTTATCATAGTAGTACTTGGACTTATAGCATTCGCATTTGGTACAGCAGCCGGATGTCTTTTAGGAAAGCTCCTTTGCTTTATTACAAAGGGCAAGATCAATCCTCTTATCGGTTCAGCGGGTGTATCTGCTGTTCCTATGGCTGCCCGTGTATCCCAGAAGGTTGGTGCAGAGTATGATCCATCAAACTTCCTGCTCATGCATGCTATGGGACCTAACGTAGCCGGTGTTATTGGTACAGCCGTTGTTGCTGGAACATTCATGGCTGTCTTCGGTGTATAAAAAGACTTTTTATAACTTAGAAAGGATGTAATAGATATGGCAGAATTAGAGAGAAAACCAGTTCGTATCAATGAGACTGTTCTGCGTGATGCTCATCAGTCACTTATTGCAACAAGAATGCCTACAGAGGTTATGTTGCCTATCATTGATACAATGGATAAGGTTGGATATAACGCAGTAGAGTGCTGGGGCGGTGCTACATTTGACGCTTGCATGAGATTCCTTAAGGAAGACCCATGGGAGAGACTTAGAAAACTCCGTGACGGCTTTAAGAACACAAAACTTCAGATGCTTTTAAGAGGACAGAATATCCTTGGTTACAAGCATTATCCAGATGATGTAGTAGAGTATTTCGTACAGAAGTCTATTGCAAATGGTATTGATATCATCAGAATCTTTGACTGTCTTAACGACCTTAGAAACCTTGAGGCTTCAGTTAAGGCTTGTAAGAAAGAGGGCGGTCATGCTCAGATAGCTCTTGCTTACACACTTGGTGATGCTTATACAGAAGAGTACTGGATGAACATTGCAAAAGATATCGAAGCTATGGGTGCAGATTCTATCTGTATCAAGGATATGGCAGGACTTCTTCTTCCTTATGAGGCAGAGAAGCTTGTTAAGGCACTTAAGAGTGCTACAAAACTTCCTATTGACCTTCACACACATTACACTTCAGGTGTTGCCAGCATGACTTACATGAAGGCTGCTGAAGCAGGTGTTGATATTATCGACTGTGCTATTTCTCCATTTGCACTTGGAACATCACAGCCAGCTACAGAAGTTATGGTAGAAGCATTCAAGGGACAGCCTTTCGAGACTGGTCTTGATCAGAAACTTCTTGCTAAGATTGCAGATCACTTCAGACCATACAGAGAAGAGTGCCTTGCTAGCGGACTTATGGATCCTAAGGTTCTTGGTGTTAATATCAAGACTCTTATGTATCAGGTTCCTGGTGGAATGCTTTCAAACATGGTTTCACAGCTTAAAGAGCAGAACGCAAGCGATAAGTATGATACAGTTCTTGAGGAAATCCCACGTGTTCGTAAGGACTTTGGTGAGCCACCTCTTGTTACACCATCATCACAGATCGTTGGTACTCAGGCCGTTATGAATGTACTTATGGGTGAGAGATACAAGGTTGCTACTGACCAGACTAAGGATCTCCTTGCTGGTGAGTATGGTAAGACAATTAAGCCATTCAACCCAGAAGTTCAGAAGAAGATCATTGGCGACAGAGAGGTTATCACATGCAGACCTGCAGATAAGCTCGAGCCAGGACTTCAGAAGTTTGAGAAAGAAGTTGCACAGTGGAAACAGCAGGATGAGGATACTCTTTCTTATGCATTGTTCCCACAGGTTGCTACAGACTTCTTCAAGTATCGTCTTGCACAGCAGGAAAAAGTTGATGTTACAGCTGCTGATACAAAGAATGGTGCATACCCAGTGTGATCAATCACATATTGTAACGGGATAAATGAATAATAAAAGATGGAATTTTGTTATATTTACATACAAAATTCCATCTTTTTTAATTTTTTTACATGATTCATTTGAACAAGCATATGTTAAAATATTAGTATGAATGAGTATAGACGTCATAGACAAAATAGAAAACTGGTCGAAATAGGCGAGCGTCAGGTAAGGGAACTTAGAAAAACAGATCTCAACCGACAGATGCTGGCCTTAGATGAATGCAATGGATTCAGGATAAGACCAGGCTTTTATAATATGAATGGTGCGACCATGTTGGCAGATGGTGTAAACTTTACTGCTTATTCTAAGGGCGCAACATCAATTACACTTCTTTTGTATAACCGAGGGGAGGCAACTCCTTTTGCACATATTCCTTTCCCTGAGAGCTACAGGATAGGAAATGTGTATTCGATGATAGTGTTTGGCCTTGATATTGAGAATATAGAGTACTGTTATAGCGTTGATGGCCCCTGGGACCCGGAAAAAGGCCTTTTATTTAATAAAAACCATCTTCTTTTGGATCCTTATGCCAAAGCAGTTTCGGGCCAAAGAATATGGGGACAGAATCCAAATAAAGACGGTGCATACAGAGCAAGAATCGTAAGAGATAATTTTGAATGGAATGATACAAATAGTCTTTGTACACCGATGAATGACACCGTTATTTACGAGATGCATGTTCGTGGATTTACCATGGATCCTTCATCAGGTGTAAAGTGCAGAGGCACATTCGAAGGCATAAAAGAAAAGGCTGAATACCTTAGAAAGCTTGGTATATCGGCTGTGGAGCTTATGCCTATTTTTGAATTCGATGAAACAAGGGACAAACGAATTGTAAATGGTAAGACTCTCCTTGATTACTGGGGATATAATACCATCAGCTTTTTTGCCCCAAATACAAGCTATGCTTCTGAGAGTGAGTACAATAAAGAGGGCGTAGAGTTAAAACGTATGATAAAAGCTCTTAAGGATAACGGAATTGAAGTTATCCTTGATGTTGTGTTCAATCACACGGCTGAAGGCAATGAAAACGGACCATTTATATCATTTAAAGGCTTTGACAATAATATCTACTACCTGCTGACACCTTATGGTCAGTATTACAATTTCAGCGGATGCGGAAATACCATGAACTGTAATCATCCTATGGTACAGGAGTTGATAGTAGAGTGCCTTAGATACTGGGCTATTGAATATAGAGTGGATGGATTCAGATTTGATCTTGCAAGTATCCTTGGAAGAGACCAGGATGGTTCTCCAATGGAAAGACCACCTCTTATCCAGAGACTTGCCTATGACCCCATTCTTGGAAATGTGAAGCTTATCGCTGAGGCATGGGATGCCGGCGGAATGTATCAGGTTGGAAATTTCCCTGCATGGAAAAGATGGGCTGAGTGGAACGGAAAATACCGAGATGATATCAGATCTTATCTAAAGGGCGATATATGGGCTGCTCCTGAAGCTGTAAAGCGCATCACAGGATCCATGGACATGTATGGCGGCTCATACCTTGGATATGATTCTTCAGTAAACTTCATTACCTGTCATGACGGATTTACTCTTTATGACCTGTATTCTTACAATGGTAAGCACAATGAAGATAATGGCTGGAATAATACAGATGGAGCCAATGATAACAGAAGCTGGAACTGTGGAGCTGAAGGAGAGACCACAGATAAAAATATCCTGGACCTCAGGTTCAGAATGATGAGAAATGCAATAACGGTTCTTATGTGCAGCCGTGGAACTCCGATGGTCTATGCGGGAGATGAATTTGGCAATACTCAGTTTGGCAATAATAATGCTTATTGCCAGGACAATGAGATATCTTGGCTTAACTGGGATCTTTTAAATAAGAACAAAAACTATTTTGACTTCTACAGAAATATGATCCAGTTTAGAAGAAAACATCCGGCTATAAGAAAGGATTTACCGCCTTCGCATTGCGGTTACCCACATATTAGTATTCACACAGAAAATCCTGATAATGGGAATATTACAAAGGATTCTAAAGTAATCTGTGTAAGGTACGCCGGATTTATTGAAAAAAAGAATCATGATGATATAGTTTATGTTGCGATCAATGCATACTGGGAGGATATTCAGATCATGCTTCCAAATCCTCCGGAAGGTGCGTATTGGTCACTTTGCGTTGATACAGGTGATGAGAGCGGCAAGCATTTTTATAACAGACCTAAGCCTCTTACCTGGAGAAACAGGACATTGAAAGCCAGAAGTGTAAACGTATTTATTGTTTCTTTTGGAGCGGAGTATGGCGTCTAATAAAGAAAATAAAGACAAGTTTATAGTCGGTGGCTACGAGTTTTTAACTGAAACAGATGCTGAAAAGGGTACACTTGATCTTTCGAAGATAAAAGTTCTGGAGACCAAGGTCAAGGTCAGCAGACCTGATGATATGCTGGCAGTTTATGAAAAGGCAATACAAAACAGAATTTTTAAAACACCTCTTGGCTGGAGATATCTGACTGACCTTAGAGAAAAACTTCTTGCAAGCGGTTTTGAAGAGCAGGACCTGATTCCTATACCACTTGAAATTCCTATGACCAGACAGTCTTCACTTGATAAGCTTTCCTCGAAAAAGAAGGAAAGTCCATCAGGAGAAAAAGTACATTTTGGAAGAATTTTATCTATTGTTCTTAACGTAGCGCTTATTATTGTGGTAATCTTAATGTTTGTAATTGCTTCTACCAGCGAAAATGATAATATCATTAATTACAAAAGAAATATCACAAACCGCTACTCTGCTTGGGATGAAGAACTAAAAGAGCGAGAAAAAGCTGTGCGGGAAGCAGAAAAAAGGCTTGGCATCACTGACTCTAAAGGGTATGATGAGGGAGATGTAAGTTACTGATTTTAGGAGGACATAATTAATGGATGATCTTAAGATACTTGTTGTTGATGACGAGAGCAGAATGAGAAAACTCGTCAAAGACTTTTTGATAAAAGATGGTTATATAGTTCTTGAAGCGGGCGATGGACAGCAGGCACTTGATATGTTTTATGAGGATAAGGATATTGCTCTTATCATTTTGGACGTTATGATGCCAAAGCGTGACGGATGGGAAGTCTGCAGAGAAATCAGAACTAATTCCAAGGTGCCGATCATAATGCTTACAGCTAAATCTGAGGAACGAGATGAGCTCCTTGGATTTGAACTTGGAGTAGATGAATACATTTCTAAACCATTTAGTCCAAAGATTCTTGCTGCAAGAGTTTCAGCCATACTTAGACGAACTAATCAGACCGCAAATAACCAGGTCATGGAACTTGGCGGTATTGTTGTAAACAAGGTTGCACATAGCGTATTTGTTGATGGAAAAGAGATTGAACTTAGTTATAAGGAGTTCGAACTTTTGTCGTTCTTCTTTGAAAATAAGGGAGTTGCTCTTTCAAGAGAAAAGATCCTTAACAACGTTTGGAATTATGACTATTTTGGAGATGCCCGTACTATCGATACCCATGTTAAAAAGCTTCGTGGCAAACTGGGATCTAAGGGCGATATGATCAAGACAATTTGGGGAATGGGGTATAAATTTGAAGAAAACTGATGCTCCTATAGAAAAAACCAAAACTCATTCCATAAGATTTGAAATCAGTTCAGCATTTATTTTTACTTTGATAATGGCGTTTGGTTTTTGCCTGGTAATAAATCTTTTCTTCATGGAACAGTTTTATGTTCAAAACAAGAGAGAAGCGATCATTCAGGCTTATAGAAGCATTGCACAGGCCATAAGCGACGGTGACATTACTTCAGAGGAATTCGATGTTGAGATCACCCACATCTGTGAGCGATACAATATTGAGATGATAGTTCTTGATGCTGATTCTTTAACTATAAAATCTTCTGCCAATAATGCTGAGCAGCTGACCAAGATCTTGTGGGACAATATCCTTGATTCAGGTAATTACAATGATAAGGAGATCATTGATATTGGAGAGGGCTACACTCTTCAGATTGAAAAAGACCGCGCTACCGGGCGAAAATATCTGGAAATGTGGGGCGTTGTAGGTGCAGGAAACCTTATTCTTGTTCGCTCTACTATGGAAAGTATCAAGGATAGTGTATCGATATCTAACACCTTCATGGCATATGTAGGTGTTATTGCTATTGTTGTAGGTTCTGTGGTTATTCTCTATATATCCAAGAAGATAACTGAACCTATAAAGCGTCTTTATCTTATTTCTGATAAGATGAAGAACCTGAACTTTGAAGCCAAGTATGAAAATTCAGAGAACTATAACAACGAGATTGATATTCTTGGCCATAACATGAACGAACTTTCTGAGACTCTTGAGCAGACTATCAAAGAGCTCAAAAATGCGAATATTACCTTGAAACAGGATATTGCTCAGAAGGAAGAAATTGATGAAATGAGAAAAGAATTTCTTTCTAACGTATCCCATGAGCTTAAGACACCAATTGCTCTGATACAAGGTTATGCAGAGGGACTCAGGGAAGGAATCAATGACGATCCTGAGAGCAGAGATTTTTATTGCGATGTCATCATGGATGAAGCGTCCAAGATGAATATGATGGTAAAAAAGCTTCTTACCTTGAATCAGCTTGAATTTGGTAATGAGAAAGCCAATATGGACAGATTTGATATTGTTGAAATGGTCCGTAACTATATTAAATCTGCAGAGCTACTGGCAAGGCAAAAAGAAGTTACAATACAATTTGATGTTGAGGAGCCTATATTTGTCTGGGGTGATGAATTCAAGGTAGAGGAGGTCTTGCAGAATTATTACAGTAACGCTCTTAACCACATTGACGGCGAAAAGATCATAGAGATAAAAGTGGTAAAACTTGATAATCATGCAAGAGTTTCAGTATTTAACACAGGAAAACCTATTCCCAAGGAAAGTATTGGACATATTTGGGAGAAATTTTATAAGGTTGATAAGGCCAGAACCAGAGAGTACGGGGGAAGCGGTGTAGGCCTGTCAATCGTAAAGGCTATAATGGAGAGTATGAATCAGGCTTACGGCGTGATCAACTATGACAACGGTGTTGAGTTTTACTTTGAACTAGAGACAGAATAAAGTAATGATATGAGGGTACTTTTATGAGGGTTAAAAGAGCTGTATTACTTTCACTTACTGTTATGATCGTCTTATCACTTTCAGGCTGCGGAGAAAAATTTCCGGAGCTTACTGAAGATGAGTATAAACAGACTGTCGAATTTGCTGTAGGTCTTTTGATGAAGTATTCAAATAACGATAAAGAGAAACTGACCTACGTCGATGCGAAAGAAGTTCAAAAAGAGCGCGAAAAAGAGGCAAGAAAAGTAGCTAAGGATGAACAGAAAAAACAGGAAAGTCAGACTACAACCACTCAGCCAACCAGTACTGTCAGAGTAGAAGAGGTTGTACCAACAACAGATTCAAGCGAAGAACTTCCTGAAGAACCGGATAAAACAGATGATGTTGCGTCAGCAATCGGTTCATCTGATACAGATACTGAAGTGGGAGCTGCAGCTACAACTGCATCTACAGCTGCCCAGGAAACTGATGAGGAAGAAAAAACAACTGAAGTAAGCAGCAATGCAATTGTGCTTTCGTCAGATCAGACTCAGGAAATAGAAAGCGACATATTCCTTTCTTACCAGGGATATTCTGTTTCAAGTACATATCCTGAAAGCTCGAAGAGCTATGTTGTAAATGCTGATAAGGGCAAAAAACTTCTGGTTTTGAGATTTGACCTTTATAATGCATCAGATTCTACCAAAAAGATCAATATGATAAATCAAAAGCTTCTTTTCCAGATACTTCTAAATGGCAAGAATTTGGGCTATTCGGCTGTTACTTTTTTACCTAATGATCTGTCGTCATATATTGGTGAGATTGAGGCAAAGGCCCATGAGAGCCTTGTTATACTTACTCAGATAAGCGAAGATGATTCCACATCTATCAAGTCACTTGGAATGATAGTCAGCATGAATGGCACGCAGCAGGAAGTTGCCCTTAAGTAAATGGCTTGTCAAAATGCTAACAATTGATATATACTATGCAAGGAATTACAAAGCTTTTTAATTGCTTTTAACGTATTACACGTGAAATGGAGGATATATATAATGAGAGGTTCTAAACCAACAGTTCTTTTGATCCTTGATGGATACGGACTTAATGATAATCCAGAAGGAAATGCTATTGCAATGGCTAAGACTCCTGTAATGGATGGTCTTATGAAGGATTATCCTTTTGTAAAGGGATATGCTTCAGGCCTTGCTGTAGGTCTTCCTGACGGACAGATGGGTAACTCAGAGGTTGGACATATGAATATGGGTGCCGGCCGTATTGTTTACCAGGAACTTACAAGAATCACAAAATCTATTGAAGACGGTGATTTCTTCACAAACGAAGGCCTCTTAGCAGCTATCAATAACTGCAAAGAGAAAAATTCAGCTCTTCATTTATATGGTCTTGTTTCTGATGGTGGTGTACACAGCCACATTACACATATCTACGGACTTTTAGAGCTTGCAAAAAAGAACGGACTTGATAAGGTATTTGTTCACTGCTTCCTTGATGGTAGAGATACTCCACCTGAAAGCGGAATTGATTTTGTAGCACAGCTTGAGAACAAGATGAAAGAGCTTGGTGTTGGCCAGATTGCTTCTATCTCAGGTCGTTACTATGCAATGGACAGAGATAACAACTATGACCGTGTTGAGGTTGCTTATAACGCTATCACAAAGGGCGAAGGCAACAAGGCAAACAGCGCACATGAGTGCATGGAGCAGTCATACAAGGATGGCAAGACAGATGAGTTTGTTATCCCTACAGTTATCATGAAGAATGGTGCTCCTGTAGCAACAGTTAAGGATGGAGATTCAATTATTTTCTATAACTTCCGTCCTGACAGAGCAAGAGAGATCACACATTGCTTCTGCGACGATGAATTTGATAAGTTTAACAGAGGACAGCGCCTTGATGTTACATACGTATGCTTCACAGATTATGATCCTCTTATCCCTAATAAAGAAGTTGCATTTAAGAAGGTTCTTCTTAACAACACATTTGGTGAGTGGCTTGCTGCTAAGGGAATGAAGCAGGCACGTATCGCAGAAACTGAGAAGTATGCTCATGTTACATTCTTCTTTAACGGTGGTGTTGAGCAGCCAAACGAGGGCGAGGACAGAGTACTTGTTAACAGCCCTAAGGATGTTCCAACTTACGACCTTAAGCCTCAGATGAGCGCACCTGAAGTTTGTGAGAAGATTCTTGATGCAATAAATTCTCAGAAATATGATGTTATCATTGCTAACTTTGCTAACCCTGATATGGTTGGACATACAGGTGTTATTCCAGCTGCTGTAAAGGCTATTGAAACAGTTGATGAGTGTGTTGGCAAGATTGTTGATGCTGTAAAGGCAACAAACGGAACAATGTTTATCTGCGCTGACCACGGTAACGCTGATATGATGATCGATTATGAGACAGGTGAGCCTTGGACAGCTCATACAACAAATCCTGTTCCATTTATCCTTGTTAATTATGATGAGGCTTATACTCTTAGAGAGAATGGATGCCTTGCAGATATCATTCCTACACTTATAGAGTGTATGGGCGAGGAACAGCCAAAAGAGATGACAGGAAAGTCACTTCTTATCAAGAAATAAGACTGTATTGTTTGACGATATTGCATAAATATGATAAAGTAATACGTGCTTGTGACTTTAAAAAATTAGCAAGACTATTTTTATACAGGTACTGGGAGGGAAGTTTTTCGTGAGTGCTTTAGATTATGTTTTCGGAGTAGTATTTATTATAGTATGTGCCGCATTGGTTGTTCTTGTACTTGCACAGGAAGGCAAGAATCAGGGACTTGGAGCAATTCAGGGAACAGTAGAGAATACATACTGGAGCAAAAACAAAGGCCGTTCAAGAGAGGGTGTTCTTAAGAGAGCTACATTTGTTTTATCAGTTTTGTTTATCGTATTTAGCGTAATTCTCAACATGAATATGTTCTAAAAATTTTATTTTTGTTATGTGAGGCACTCTAGAAATAGGGTGCCTTTTAAAATTTTATGGGCACTTGCTGAGGTATATATGAGTAAGGGAAAGAAATTAAAAAGAGTAGAAGAAAGTTCTTTTGGAACTTCAAAGAAGCATAAAAACTATATAGTAGGACAATTTGTATCGAATCCAAGAGGATTTGGTTTTGTTGAAGTCGAAGGGATGGATGAAGATATCTTTATCCCTGAAGAGTATGTTCATGGCGCCTTTCATTCAGATACGGTAGAGGTTGAGGTCTTGCCTGAGTCGACAGGTAAGAGACAGGAAGGCCGTATCAGGAATATTCTTGTAAGAGGGATGGAAGAGCTTGTGGGAACATACCAGGGTGAAAAGAACTTTGGTTTTGTTATCCCCGATAATTCAAAGGTCCTTCAGGATATCTTTATACCAATCGAACATCATGGCAGCGCTGTTACCGGTGATAAAGTAGTTGTAACGATCACGGATTATGGTAATCAGGCACTTCATAGAAAGCCTGAGGGCAAGGTTAAAGAGGTTATCGGCAATATAAATGACCCCGGAGTTGATATCTTATCAATTGTAAAGAACTATGATATTCCTTATGAATTTCCAGAGAAAGTTATAAATCAGGCTAACAGATGCCCTGATCAGATAAGCGAAGCTGACATGTACGGCAGAGAAGACCTTCGTGATGTAATGATGGTAACAATCGACGGAGAGGACGCAAAAGATCTTGATGATGCAGTCAGCCTTACTATAGATGATAAGGGGCTTTACCATTTAGGAGTTCATATTGCTGACGTTACAAATTATGTGCAGGAGAGCTCGGCCCTTGACAGAGAAGCTCTTAAAAGAGGAACAAGTGTCTATCTGGTGGACAGAGTAATTCCTATGCTTCCACACAGACTTTCAAATGGTATCTGTTCTTTAAATCACGGCGAGGACAGGCTTGCACTTAGCTGTCTTATGACAATAGACAAGAGTGGTAAAGTTATAGACCATGATATTGTTGAGTCTGTGATCAATGTTAATGAAAGAATGTCCTATACAAGCGTTGCCAAGATTCTTGAAGATAAAGATGAAGAGGAAATCGCGAAGTATAAAGAGCTTGTTCCCATGTTTGAGGAAATGGCAGAGCTTTCAAGTATCCTTAGAAAGAAAAGAGAATCCAAGGGTGCTATTGATTTTGATTTTCCAGAGACCAAGATTATATTGGATGAAGAGGGAAATCCGATCGATATAGTTCCTCATGAGAGAAATACTGCAACCAAGCTTATTGAGGACTTTATGCTTGCTGCAAACCAGACAGTTGCAGAGCATTTCTTTTATCTTCAGAGCCCTTTTGTATATCGTATCCATGAGCAGCCGGATCCAGAGAAAATCAGCTCCCTTGCTGCATTTGTCAATAATCTTGGATACCACATCAGAACCAGGAAGGACGAAGGAGTAAGACCAAAAGAGCTTCAGAAACTCCTAAAGGGAATAGAGGGCACAAAGGAAGAGGCTGTTATCAGCAGAATGACCTTAAGAAGTATGATGCAGGCCAAGTACAGCACAGAGTGTACAGGACATTTTGGACTTGCTTTTGACTATTATTGTCACTTTACTTCTCCTATAAGGCGATATCCTGACCTTCAGATACACAGAATAATAAAGGACCATCTGCGAGGAAGAATGACAGCGGCCAAGTCATCTCATTATGAAGAAATTCTTGATGAGGTTGCAAAGCACTCCTCAGAAACTGAAAGAAGAGCTGAGGAAGCTGAACGAGAGACTGACAAATTAAAGAAAGCTCAGTATATGGAGAACCATATCGGAGAGTGTTTTGAAGGAATTGTTTCCGGAGTTACAGCCTGGGGATTATTTGTTGAGCTTGAGAATTCCTGTGAGGGTATGGTCAGAGCTGCAGCTATGAGTGATGACTTTTACGTATATGATGAAGGGAACATGAAGCTTGTAGGCGAGAGAACTCATAAGGAGTATACTCTTGGACAACGCGTAATGATCAGAGTAGCAGGTGCTGACAGACTTACAAAATCTATTGATTTTAAACTTGTTTTATCTGATGATGAAGATGATGAGTTTGACTATGATGGATTTGAAGATATTCCAAAGGCTAAAAAGATAGCGCAGGACAGAGCGAGAAAGGTCAGAAAGCTAGGCGAGATCGCGCAGGAAGAAAGAAACGGCGATGATGGTGATGACGAAAACGATGACATTCAAGTCACTGAGGGACGTCTTGTAGAATATAACGGCAAGCTTATTGATCTTAGCGAGTATGAACCGGATGCAATAACTGGCGAGTTCAGGAAAAAGCGTAAATCAGGAAGCGATAAAGGAAAAGGCAGGAAAAATGCCCCATCCAATAAGGAAAAAGCTAAGTCTTCCCGAAAGGTATATAAGGTTCATAAATATAAAAAGTCTGCAACAAGTAAGGCAGCAAGAAGTGCACAGGGAAAGGGCAGAAAAAAGAAAAAGTAAACTATTGGTATATGGAATAAATATATACAATGGTATATGCTTAATAAAAAAACGTAGGTGTAATATGGCAGAAGATAATAAGGCAAGGAAGCTCGTTGCAAACAATAAAAAAGCATATCATGACTATTTTATCGAGGAAAAATACGAAGCAGGAATTGAACTGTTTGGAACAGAAGTGAAATCTATCAGACAGGGAAAATGCAGTATTAAGGAAGCATGGATCAGTATTGATAAGGGAGAGGCTTTTATTATGGGAATGAACATAAGCCCATATGAAAAAGGCAATATTTTCAATAAAGATCCCCTTCGTGTAAAGAGGCTTCTTTTACACAAAGCTGAGATCAGAAAACTTGATCAGCAGAAGATGGTTCAGGGATACACTTTGGTTCCTCTTGAAGTATATTTTAAGAATGGCAGAGTAAAGGTGGAGCTTGGACTTGCCAAAGGTAAAAAGCTTTATGATAAACGAGCAGATATGGCCAAGAAGGATCAGCAGAGAGAGGCTGAAAAAGAGTTTAAGGTCAAATTTAAATAAAAACTAAACTGCCGGAGTATTGATTTTATCTGTGCTTACCGATATAATGGGTAAGCACAATTAAATAAGGGTTAGTAAAGGTTTCGACAGGGATTTTGAAGCTGGAGAAGCTATCCGCAGGATGGTCGCGTTAAACCTCAAATTAAAATTAAACGCTAACGATAATTTAGCACTCGCTGCCTAAGCGCAGCCCGTCAGCCCGTGTGCACCTACACACTCGGTAACTGGCGTCAAACTTTGTAGGAAACGACATAGCCTAAGCTTTGCGGTTATGGTCGTATCATGAAGCTACCGATTATCTGCAGTTGCTTGTTACCGCAGGTAAGAGGGAACAGAGATGAAGAATCTCGGAATAATAAGCTATGATAGTAGAAGTACAGGGGATGAATTTTTGGACAGGGGTTCGACTCCCCTCTAATCCATTTTTTTAGGACTACCATTGATTTATGGTAGTTCTTTTTATATAGTATTTACATATGATTTAGCAAGGTAAAGGGGAAAACTATGAGCGTCAGTAAGAAGAGAATAGTTGTAAAAGTAGGTACTTCCACAATAACAAATAGTGATGGAAATGTTGATATAAGGGCTCTTGACCATCTCTGCAGAGCTTTGGCGGGAGTTGAAAATCTAGGGTATGATCTTGTGCTTGTTTCATCAGGTGCTATTGCCGTTGGTGCAGGCAAGATGAGACTTGCCCAGAAGCCAAAAGAAATCAGGATGAAGCAGGCTGCAGCTGCAGTTGGACAGACAGAGCTTATGCATCTTTATGACAAGTTCTTTAGCGAATACGGAAGAATGGTAGGTCAGATTCTTCTTGATAATGAGGATATTGCAGATCCGATAAGAAGTAAGAATCTTAAGAATACATTTGATGCTTTGCTTGAGAATCACATAATACCTATAGTTAATGAGAATGACTCAGTCAGCCATGCTGAGATTGAATCTGAAAAGAAGCTATTTTCTGATAATGATATGTTATCAGCCTTTGTTGCAGCTTTTTGCAATGCTAGTAAACTCATTATTTTCTCAGATATTGATGGACTTTATGATGGCAATCCAAGTACTAATCCTGATGCAAAGCTCATCAGCAGGGTTGAAGATATTACAGATGAATTAAAGTCAATTGCATCAGGCTCGGGTTCAAATCGTGGAACAGGCGGAATGATAACAAAGCTTGATGCAGCAGAGTATGCTACAGAGCATGGAATCGATGTGATCATCACAAATGGTAAGAATCCTGAAAAGCTTTATGATGTCATTGAGAAAAAGATTGTGGGAACTTTGTTTGTGGCAAAATAAGAAGCTTATGCGCGCTCTGACATTGACAAGCAGGGTGTTTGATGTTATTTTTGTCAGTGCAAATGGTGTGACCAGGATGGATTCTCCGGTGCCACTTAATAGGGAATGAAGTGAAAGTCTTCAGCAGTGCCGCTACTGTGATGGGCATAGTGCCCAAGCCAGATACCTGCCTTTGCGTAAATCACAGAATTTCTTCGTGACCAAAGAAAGTGAGGGAAAATATGAAAAAGAAAATTCTATCTTTTGTCATGGCTATTGCCATGATGTCTACTTTTGCTGTTGGATGCGGAAATACCACAGCAGAAACAGTTTCAGAGACAGTAGCTGAGGAAAGTGTTACAGCTACCAGCGAAGCATCTACTCTTCAGGCAGAATCCACTGAAAATACAGATGTATCAGCAAAACCAACCACTGACAGAAGTGGTAATGAAGTTACAATTCCTGAAGAAGTAAATTCAATTGTATCTATGGCTCCTTCAACAACACAGATCCTTATAGATCTTGGACTTGGAGAGAAGATTGTGGCATGTGACACATATTCATATGCAAGCTATTCTGATTCACTTAAGGCTGATATTCCACAGTTTGACATGATGACTCCTGATCAGGAACAGATAATTGCCCTTGGCGCAGATGTTGTTTTCACAACTGGTATGAGTGCCAGCCATGGAGATGATGTTTTTGCAGCTGTAAAAGAGGCTGGTGTATGCGTTCTTGATATTCCAAGCAGTGCAAGCCTTCAGGATATTTCTGATGATATCAGATTTATTGGAGCTGCTACATCAACAAGTGATGCTGCAGAGGCAATTGTGAGTGAGATGGAAAGCGCTATTGAGGAAATATCAAAAATAGCAGCTACTATTCCGGAAGAAGAGAAAAAGACAGTTCTTTTCGAGCTCTTTACTCCATCTGCTGATTCACCAACAATTTATACATGTGGTTCAAATACTTATATCAATGAGATGATCAGTCTCATCGGAGCAACTAATGTTGCAGGAGAGGAAGAATCACAGTGGCCTGCACTTACGGAAGAAGCAGCTGTAGCTATGGATCCTCAGGTTATCCTTACTGCTGACATGTACACAGATGATGTTATAAATGTTATTCTTTCTATGAGTGGATGGGAGAATGTATCTGCTATTAAGGACAAGGCAGTATATCAGATCGACAACGATACAGTTAACAGACCTAATCATCATGTTGTAAGTGCCATGATCGAGATGGCAAGGGATATATATCCTGATTACTACGAGACAATAGTTGATCCGTTTGGAGCAGAAGATAGCAAGGAGCAGCCTGCTGCATAATATGAAAAAAGAAAAAGAGCTTAAGATAGTAATTTTAGTTTTGATATCGATATTAGTGCTGATTCTTAGTATAGGGCTGGGAAGTGTATATATTCCTGCATCAGATATAGTATCAGTATTGTTAAATAAGCTCTTTAATATGCCTTTAACTCAGAGTATTGAGGGTTCTTACATCTCAATACTCTGGGATATAAGGATGCCCAGGGCATTAACTGCTTTCTTTGTTGGAGCAGCTCTTTCGGTAAGTGGGGCGGTGATTCAGTCTCTTTTGCAAAATCCCCTTGCTTCATCCTATACTCTTGGCGTTTCTGCCGGTGCATCTTTAGGAGCTGCGATCGTTATTACTTCCGGAATAACAAGTTCATTACTTGGCTTTTTTCTACTACCTGCTGCAGGTTTTTTGGCAGGGCTTTTTACAGTGTTTTTTGTTATTGCTGTGTCCGGAAGGCTGGATCATAACATGAGCAATCATACGATCATTCTGTTCGGAATGGTCTTTTCTCTTTTTGTAAATGCTATTTTGACTCTTATAAGTGCTTTGAACAGTGAACACATGCAGAGACTTATTTTATGGCAGATGGGTTCATTTTCCGGACGAAGATGGATACATGTGGCTGTTTTGAGCGTGTGTGCAGTGCTTGGAACACTTATAATATGTCTCTTTGTCAGGGAACTTGATATTATGACCTTTGGAGAGGAAGAGGCCATGAGTATCGGAGTTGAGACAAAGAAAGTTAAGGTTTTTCTTTTGGCTGTTGCTACGTTTTTGACAGGAGCAGCTGTTTGCTTTTCGGGTATCATTGGTTTTGTAGATCTTACGATCCCTCATATCGTAAGACGTTTATTTGGCTCAAAGCATAAGTATGTGATACCTATGTCTTTTGTTTTGGGCGGGGCCTTTATGGCTTTTGCAGATATGTTGTCGAGAACTGTACTTGCTCCACAGGAGATACCTGTTGGTGCCATTACGGCCCTTGTTGGAGCGCCGTTTTTTGCATACATATATTTTAGAGGTAAGAGATAATCAATGCTGCTTGAGTGTAAGAATCTGATCTGCGGATATGGAAAAAAACCTGGTGAGGACCCGGTTATAAAGGATATCTCTTTTGGTGTAAATGAAGGAGAAAGCATTGCCGTTTTGGGCGCAAATGGATGCGGTAAAACTACGCTTATCAAGACTCTTGCAGGAATGCTCTCATACGACGGAAGCATCCTTCTTAGCGATAGAGAAGTAAGGAATCTTAAGAGAAAAGATATAGCAAAAAAGATTTCTGTAATGATGCAGTTCTCTGACATCTATTTTTCATATACTGTCGAAGAAACGGTCATGCTTGGAAGGTATCTTTATTCCAACAATGTTTTTGGGATTGCTAATAGCCGTGACAAAGAGATTGTAGATAAAAGCCTTAGAGAATATGGCCTTGAAGATATTAGAGACAGACAGATAAGTCAGTTGTCCGGAGGTCAGCTTCAGCGAGTATTTCTGGCAAGGACTATGGCTCAGGATACTGATATTATAATTTTGGATGAACCCACCAATCATCTGGATCTTAAATATCAGTCTGAATTTCTAAGTTATCTTTCTGATTGGAAAAAAGAGAGCCAAAAACATACACTTATAGGTGTTTTCCATGATATCAATATTGCCCTGGAAGTTGCGGATAAGCTTATTTTGCTTAAAAATGGGAAAATTCTTGCTGACGGCAGTAAAGAGGAGCTTATAGAAAGCAAGTACCTTGTCGACGCTTTTGATATTGATGTAAAGCAGTATATGAAAAAGCAGTATTCACATTGGATATAAGGTTTATTTATGGAAGAAAACAAAGATTATTATCATGGCGGTGAAATTAAGAGTGATTCGCTGATTGATTTTAGCGTTAATACCAACTTTTTTGCAGATGAGCTTGAGTTTACAAAAAAGGAGATTCAAAAGGCTACCTGTTTTTATCCTGACAGGGAGAGTAAAGAACTTGTTCGTAGAGTAGCTGAGAAAAATAATATTTCACCAGATCACATAGTTATGGGAAACGGTGCATCTCAGATCATCACGCTTTTGCCTTTTTGCCTTGATGTAAAAAATGCGCTTATTATAGAGCCTACTTTTTCAGGATATGAGAGAGCTCTTTTGGCGAAAGGTGCTAGCGTAAGCTACCTCTTCCTTGAAGAGAAGGATGAGTTTTTATTTGGCGAAAGCCAGGTAAGAGCAATAGAAGGATTTGTTAAAGAGTCTGATAAACAGGGAAATAGTGCTGTTTATATTTGCAATCCCAACAACCCTACAGGAAAAGTTATTAAAAAAGATAGGCTAAAGGAAGTGCTTAATATATGCAAAGCCTATGGGACCTTTTTGGTAGTTGATGAGTCATTTATTGATTTTACGGATGACGAAAGGGATAAGAGCCTTGTATGTTTCATAGATGAATATAAGAATCTTTTTATCATCAGGTCTTTTACCAAGATTTATTCTATACCGGGAATCAGGCTTGGATATGGCATATGTTGTGATGAAAAGGTTATTGAAAAGATGAGGCTTATGCAGCCTGAATGGAGCATTTCTGGACTTGCTCAGGTTGCAGGTGCAAAGCTGTTAGATCTTGATCTTGATATTAAAAAATGTCTTTTGGATATTAAAAATGAAAGAGAATACCTTGAAAGAGAATTTGAGAGGCTTGGAATCAGGGTATTTCCTTCGGATGTAAATTTCTTTTTGATAAAGGTGAATGCAAAAGATGGTTTTTATGAGAAGCTTTTGAGTAAGGGGATATATCTTCGTAAAAGTGCCAATTTCCCAGGGCTTACAGATGAATACTACAGAATAGCCCTAAGAGGGCATAAAGACAATAAAAAACTCATAGAGGTTTTAGAGAAACTTATCTGAGGTGCATACATTGGATTTTGAATTAGAACTTAAAGAAAAAATAAAAGATATAGAGGTCGTTGATCCTGATAAAATGCGCGAAGCTTACGGATATATCGACAGCCTTATCAAACCTCCCAAAAGCCTTGGAAAGCTTGAAAGAATAGCAATTTCACTTGCGGGTATAACAGGACAGGTCAAAAACACACTTAAGAAAAAACGCATAATCGTGCTGTGTGCAGATAATGGCGTTACATGTGAGGGCGTTTCTTCAGCGCCTGTAGCTGTAACGGCAAGTCAGGCTGTAAATATGACAAAAGGCATTACCGGTATGTCTTCAATGGCTAGGCATTTTGGAATTGAGACTGAGATCGTCGATGTTGGGATCGCAACAGATTATAGCTGCGAAGAGGTCCTTGACAGGAAAATAAGGAAAGGCACCGGAAACATCGCTATAGAGCCTGCTCTTACAAGAGAGGAGGTTATAAGAGCAATCCTTGTAGGAATGGAAAGCGCAGACAGGGCTGTTTTGGATAATGTAGATGTTTTGGGTGTTGGAGAGATGGGAATTGGAAACACCACGACAAGCGCTGCGGTTTTAGCTGCCATTTCAGGGGCTTTGCCTGGAGACCTGGTTGGAAGAGGCGGCGGCCTTACAGATGAGGCCTTTCAGAAAAAGATAAGCGTTGTTGAAAGAGCAGTAAAGAGGTTTTTAAATAGCAGTTCTGATAAAGGAGATATAATTAATATCCTCTCTGAACTGGGAGGTCTTGATATAGCAGCTATGTGCGGTGTCTTTTTAGGAGCAGCCAGAAACAGGATCCCTGTTGTGATAGATGGCTACATATCAGTAGTTGCGGCCCTTTGTGCCTGCAGATTAAACGAAAAGGTTGAGGGATATCTTTTTCCATCTCATGAATCAAAAGAAAAGGGCTATAAAATTGCAATCTCGATGCTTGGTCTAAAGCCCTGGTTTAACCTTGATATGGGACTTGGAGAAGGCAGTGGCTGTGTAATAGCCTTTCAGATAATGGAGGCAGCCTGTGCTTTTACCTGCAACATGGGGACCTTTAAGAGCGGCGGCATATGTGATGATTATCTGGAAGATATCAGAAAACAGGAGAAATAAGTGTGCTTGTATTAATTACAGGTGGCTGCAAGAATGGTAAGTCTTCAAAAGCTGAAACTATAGCTTTTGAGCTTTCAAAAGGTGAAAACCTATACTACCTTGCGACCATGATCGCCTCAGACAATGAGGATAAGGAGCGTATAAAAAAGCATATAGACAGCAGGAAAGACATGCCTTTTCTTACAATAGAAAAAGGTAGAGATATTCATACTATCTTCGAAAAGATTCCTGAAAATGCGACAGTTCTTTTAGACAGCCTCACAGCTCTTTTGTCCAATGAAATGTTCAAGACATCAGATGATGGCGGGTATGTTTTTGGTAAGGAAGCTGCAGGGAAGGTGCTAAAGGATATCGAAGCTTTGAATGACAGGGTTTTAAATCTTGTTATAGTTAGCGACTATATTCAAAGCGATGCTGTTATGTATGATGAATATACGCAGATTTATAGAAATGGACTGGCATTTTTGGAAGAAAGGCTTTGCAACCTGTCTGATAAAGCTATTGAGATTGCTGCAGGAAAAGAGATGCTTATAAAAGAAAGAGTAGTTAACGAGACCAAAATAGAAAATAGAAATGTTCTTGTTTTAGGTGGAGCTTTTCAGGGAAAAAGAGATTATGCAATAGAGAATTTTGGAATTTTACCGGATGAGATATACACCTTTGAGGAAGATATCGCTGAGATCCCATCGGGATACAGGTGCTATGAGCATATTGAAAGGTATGTCTATGCCTGTATAAAGAAGGAGAAAGAACCTGTTGACAGTTTTCCTGAAAATTCTGTTATTATAATAGACGACATTTTTTGCGGCGTAGTGCCTATGGATGAGCTGATAAGGCGCTATCGCGAAGAAACCGGAAGATTCATGCAGAAGATTGCTGCACATTCAGATGTTTACAGAGTATTTTGCAAAAGAGGAATAAAGCTATGAATGTCTTAAAATCTATTGCAATTGCTTTTTCCATGTATTCACGGATACCTATGCCGGTATTTGAGTGGAAGAAAGAAAACATGAGATATAGCATCTGCTTTTTTCCATTAGTTGGGCTTGTTATTACTTTTATTGTGTCCCTACTTGATTATCTCTTTTTGGGCTACTTATCCATGGTGCCTGATGTTGCCAAAACGCTTTTTATTTTGGCAATTCCGGTTATTGTTTCCGGAGGGATCCATTTAGACGGATATATGGACACCAGTGATGCGCTAAGTTCATACAGGGACAGGGAAAAGAGGCTTGAGATATTAAAAGATCCTCATATTGGTGCATTTGCTGTTATACGACTCCTTTTGTACAGTATTGCTTTCTTTGCTACAGCGCTGACAATTATCAGTGCCAATGCTGGTTCTTACATGTTTTTTGCATGGGGACTTATATTTTTCTATTCCCGTATTCTTTCCGGTATAGCGGTGGTCAGCTTTAAATGTGCTAAAAGTAATGGGACTTTGTACACCTTTGCAGAAGGGGCGCAAAAGAATTGGTGCAGAGTTCTGTTGATCATTGAGGCTATAATTTGCGCTTTGTTTATGATATATTTTGGAAAAATTGCTGGAGTAATGGAAACTATTGCTTCATTATTAGTTTTCGTATATTATCATCGTATGGCAAATGACAAATTCGGAGGAATAACAGGAGACCTGGCAGGCTATTTTGTCTGTATTTGCGAATTGATTTCCTCTTTTGTCTTTATGATCTGTATTTTGATGTAGGGGATCTGTTGTGTTAATGGGGGCTTTCTTGATGTTTTGAGGAGTTTATAGTGGCTTTATTTTACAGGGATTTTTTGGTTTCTTTTTTGATTGGAATTACGCTTGATATGTGCTTTGGTGATCCAAAGTGGCTATATCATCCAGTGCAGGCAATTGGTGCTCTTATTTCATTTTTGGAAAAGAGATTGCTTAAAGAAGAGGATTCCAATAAGAAAAAAAGAGCAATGGGAGCACTCTTGGTAATAATAGTTCTTGCAATTACCGGAGGTATCACAGGGCTTATTGTGTATGTTTCATTTAGAATAGGCCGTGTGTTTGGAGTTTTGGTAATGAGTGTGCTATCATCTTTTACAATCGCAGGAAAAAGCTTAAGAGATGCAGCAATGGATGTTTACAGGCCCCTTGCCGGACATCCAAAAGACATTGAGAGCGCAAGAAAAGCTCTTTCGATGATCGTTGGGAGAGATACACAGAGACTTGACGAAGCAGGGATACTTCGCGCAACAGTTGAAACTGTTTCTGAGAACACCAATGACGGAGTAATATGTCCGATGTTTTATCTTATTATTGGCGGGCCGGTGCTTGCTTTTCTCTATAAGGCAGTCAGTACTATGGATTCTATGATCGGATATAAGAATGATAAATACAGATATTTCGGCACTGTTGCAGCAAGGTTGGATGATATTCTTGCTTTTATTCCGGCTAGAATAAGTGCTATATATATGATCTTTTCGGCTCTTATACTTGGCTATGATCCTTTTGGAGCCTTCAGGATTTGGTGCAGGGACAGATATAATCATGAAAGTCCCAATTCAGCCCAGTGTGAGAGTGCATGTGCAGGAGCCCTTGGCCTTAGGCTTGCAGGCCCTGCTTCATATTTTGGCAAGATTAAGGATAAACCTTATATCGGTGATGATATAAAGCTGATAGATAAAGAAGATGTATTGAGAAGCATCAGTTTGATGCATGCTACAGAAGCGCTGTTTGCGCTTGTTTGTCTCTTTATCTATCTTGGTATCAGATGATTGTTGACAGGAGTTTTTATTAAGATGGTTTTATTTTTTGACATTGACGGCACCTTGTGGGACTACAACAACAATATAAGGGAAAAGACAAGACTGGCAATCAGAACAGCCAGGGAGAATGGGCATAAGTGCTTTATAAATACCGGAAGAGCAAGAGGATTTGTTACTAACAAGGAACTCTTATCTATAGGATTTGATGGAATTGTTTCTGCCTGTGGGACCATGATTGAATATAACGGTGAAGTCATTTTTAACAGGATAATTCCAAAGGATGATGCAATAAGAACTGTAGAAACTGTCAGGAAATATGGATTTCGTCCTATTTTGGAAGGCCCCAAATACCTGTATATGGACAGATCTGATTTTGATGGCGATATGTATGGCGAAAAGGTCATGCAGGAAATGGGTGAACATTTAAGAGGAATCGAGGAAAACTGGGGTAACTGGGAAATGAATAAGCTCTCGTGTGCGACAGATGTTTCCAAAGAGGAAAGAAATGCCTGCTACAAAGAGATGCTTGATCTCTATAGCTATATTATTCACAGTGATACTGTAGTTGAGATGGTTCCCAAGGGCTTTGATAAAGGCACAGGAATTAAGAAAGTTTGTGAGCTTTTGGGAGAGGATATTAAAAACACCTTTTCTTTTGGCGACAGCATAAACGATAAAGAAATGCTTATAGCAGCGGGAACGGGCGTGGCGATGGGTGGCACCTATCATGATCTGTCAGATTATGCGGACTATATTACTTTGCCTCTTGATGAAGATGGCATTTATCACGCTATGAAGCATTTTGAACTTATCTAAGGTTTGCCATTTAAAAGCATTTCGTTTATTATATTAAAGATATCCTAATAAGAAAGGGAAAAAAGTATGTGCGGAATAGTAGGATTTATCGGAAAGCATCAGGCAGCACCTATATTGCTTGAAGGACTTTCAAAACTGGAGTATAGAGGTTACGATTCAGCAGGAATCGCTGTTCGTGATGGAAATAATAAGGCAGAGGTTGTTAAGGCAGTAGGAAGACTTAAAAATCTCGAAGAAAAGACTGATAACGGAATGAGCGTTGTTGGATGTTGCGGTATAGGACACACAAGATGGGCAACACACGGTGGCCCTTCGCAGATCAATGCGCATCCTCATGTATCAGGTAACTGTACCGGATCTGCTTCCGGAACTGTAGAATCTGAAGTAGTAGGTGTTCACAACGGTATCATCGAAAACTATCAGGAGTTAAAAGAAAAGCTTTTAAAGAATGGTTATGAGTTCTATAGTGACACAGATACTGAGGTTGCTATCAAGCTCGTTGATTATTACTACAAGAAGTATAAAGTTGGACCTATCGATGCACTTGCAAAGACTATGGTGAGAGTTCGTGGTTCTTACGCTTTGGAAGTAATGTTCGCTGATTATCCTGATGAGATTTACGTTGCCAGAAAAGACAGCCCAATGATCATCGGAATTGCAGGTGATGAGACATTTGTTGCTTCAGACGTTCCTGCTATTCTTAATCACACAAAGAATGTTTATTATATTGGCAACAATGAGATGGCAAGACTTCTTCCTGGAAAGGCAGAGTTCTACGACCTTAATGGCGATCTTATTGAAAAAGAGCTCGTTGAGATCAAGTTCTCAGCTGAAGCTGCTGAAAGAGGCGGCTTTGAGCACTTTATGATGAAGGAGATCCATGAGCAGCCAACAGCAATAAAGAATACAATTAATTCACTTATAACTAACAGAAAAGTTGATCTTTCTAAATTTGAAATGGATGAAGAGACAATTAAATCCATCTCAGCAATTACAATTGTTGCATGCGGTAGTGCATGGCACGTTGGAATGGCAGCTCAGTATGTAATAGAAGATATTGCTGGCATACCTGTAAGAGTTGAGCTTGCATCTGAGTTTAGATACAGAGGACCACTTCTTACAGATAATCATCTGGTTATCGTTATTTCACAGTCCGGTGAAACAGCAGATACTTTAGCTGCTCTTCGTGAGGCTAAGGAAAGAGGAGTTAAGACTCTTGCTATCGTTAATGTGGTAGGTTCTTCAATTGCAAGAGAAGCTGATTATGTGATCTATACAGTAGCAGGCCCTGAAATCTCAGTTGCTACAACAAAGGCTTATAGCTGTCAGCTTGTTGTTACATACCTTCTTGCGCTTGAATTTGCAGCTGTACGTGGAAAAATTGAAAAGGATGTTTATGATAAATACCTTGCAGAAATTTCAAGAATACCTGAATGCATTCAGAAGATTCTTGATGACAAGGAAAGACTTCAGTGGTTTGCAGCTAAGATTGCTAACTCAAAAGACATCTTCTTTATCGGAAGAGGTATCGACTATGCAATTGGACTTGAGGGCAGCCTTAAGATGAAGGAAATCTCCTACATCCATTCAGAGGCTTATGCTGCAGGTGAACTTAAGCATGGTACTATCAGCCTTATCGAGAATGGTACTTTGGTAATTGGCCTTCTTTGCCAGGACAACCTCTATGAGAAGACTATTTCCAACATGGTAGAGTGTAAGAGCAGAGGCGCTTATCTCATGGGACTTGCACCATATGGAAGATATGAGATCGAGGATACAGCAGATTTCGTTACTTATGTTCCTAAGATGGATAAGCATTTTATTGGATCACTTGAAGTTGTTCCACTTCAGCTTTTAGGTTATTACGTATCAGTTGCAAGAGGACTTGACGTTGATAAGCCAAGAAACCTTGCTAAGTCTGTTACAGTAGAATAAGTATAATAAAAACGCTGCCAGATTTAAAACCTGACAGCGTTTATTTTATCAATCGATGTTTTCGTGGTACTTATCATATATCTCTGTGAGATAAGTCTTTACTATCTGGATGTTTGCCATTTTACGAAGTCCTGCATTTCCCATCATTACAGATATTTCATCTGCAAGAAGAAGCATGTTGTAAATAGCAAGTTTAAATTCATCTCTTGTAAGTTCATCTATGTTGACGCTCATAAGAGTGGAGCCGAGCTTCATTGTAATGTTTTCATCGGCAATACCTGTAGACATCTTGTGTGTGTCAGGATCGAAGCTTACATAGAGAATAAGATTTTCTTTTTCATGCTTTTTGAGTGATTCAGGAGTCTGGTGGGATGTCTCCATCCATTCATAGAGATCAGCTTCATCAGGATTCATGAGATATTTTGTAAGATCCTCTTTGTGCTTTTCTACATACTGCATATATTTGCTGGCGTTAGGGCCTGTATAAGCGAGTTCAACCTTAACTCCGTTATCTGTTTTAACTAATCTGCACTTTGTTGCAACTTCTTTGATCTTTAAAGTTGTATCAGTGTTGCTGACAATTTTAAATGTGCCAGTTTCAACTTCCTGTTTAAATTCCATTTTTTTCTCCTATTCATTATTGAATGCGTTTCAAATGCATATTAAATCAGTTGTTAGTATAGCATAAACCTGCTAAAAATGATATACTATTAAGAGTTTTGTATGGAATAAGGGGATCATATGACACAGTCTGGTAAGGGGAGAAAACAGTCTAGAAAAACAACTACAAGAAGTTCATCGAAAGCCAGAAGCACTCGTGCGCCCAAAAGGCAGGAAGAGGAATTCGATTATTCTCTTAAAAGTGAGCTTGTTGTGATTCTTGTGATAGCTCTGACTATTTTCCTTTTTTTATGTAATTTTGGAATATGTGGAGATTTCGGCAACGCTGTAAGTTCCATTTTATTTGGACTCTTTGGAGTTACGGCCTATGTTGCTCCTTTGGTTATGCTTGGAGCAGTTGCTATTGGTATAGCTAATTTTGGATCAAGCGCCTCAGTGAGGAAAATTGTATCTGGAGTAGTTATATTCTTTGTGATCGGAATAATTGCGGATCTGATCACCGGAAGGCCACAGTCATTAACTAAATATGATATTGCTTATATTTATAGCCAGTCCAGCGCCGGAAGGAACGGCGGTGGATTCTTTGCAGGCTCTTTAGCCTATATTATCTATAAATATCTTTCATTTGCCGGAACAGCGCTGCTTTTGCTGGTTATAGGAATTGCCAGCGTAGTAGTGTTTACTGAACAGTCTTTTGTTGGAGGACTTAAAAAGGGTGGAAGAAAGATAATTGAGCGCACCAGAGAAGATGCTGCCAATTATAGGGATTATGCTGAGCGCCGCAGAGAAAAGATGGAACAAAGACGCGCTGAAATAGAAGAGGAAAGACGTCTTGCTATCGAGCAGAAAGAGGATGAAAAGATTCTCAGAATGGAAAAGAATGTCCGAGGGGTTATGCTTGAAACTGACCTTAAGGATGAAGAGGACGAGGAAGAAAATCGTCCTGAGATCCATGTTCATGATGAGAATGAACCTCCTGCAAAGAATATATTTATTCCTGATGAAGAGGATTTTCATGATGACATTCATGAGATCGTTCTGAACCATAATGAAGTTAGAACAGAGGTTGAGCCTGATGGTCAGAGGGTTCTTATAACTGATCCTGTTATTCACGGAATGGGATTTGACGATGAAACTTCTGATAATTATGAGGAATCAGATGTCAGAGAGATTTACTCAGAACCGGCTACCGAGCATGCGATCAGGCAGGTGCCACCTGTAGCAGAAGAGCCTGAATATGAGCCTGAAATGCCGCAGGCCCATGGCAAGCTTGTGGCAGCGACTTCTGAACCGGTAGAAGAAGAGGATATATTACCTGATGTTCCTATTCATGCAGAGGATATCGGCAACGGTATGAACGGAGAGTATTCTATCCATGCCCAGGATCACATTTCCATGAGCAAAAATGCTTCTACAAGAATAGACTCATCAGCACCTTCATCTTCACATTCTATAATTAACGCGTCAGGACCTGTTACTACAAGTCCCGGAATGGAAAAGGAGATTGAGGCCCATAAAAAAGCCATTCCAAAGAAATATGTATTTCCACCGGTATCTCTTTTGGAAAAGGGAACAAAGAACAAGAATGCGGATTCTGCAAGACAGCTTAAAGAGACAGCGCTCAAATTGCAGGAGACACTTAAGACCTTTGGTGTCAATGTAACTGTCACAGACATTAGTCAGGGACCTGCTGTTACAAGGTTCGAGCTTCAGCCTGAAGCAGGAGTTCGTGTCAATAAGATTGTCGGACTTGCTGATGATATAAAGATGAACCTTGCCGCCAAGGATATCCGTATTGAGGCGCCTATTCCTGGAAAAGCGGCTGTGGGCATAGAGGTTCCCAATAAGGAGAATCAGGCTGTTGCCTTCAGAGACCTTATTGAGTCCAAGGAATATAAGGAATTCTCTTCAAAGCTTGCATTTGCCGTTGGTAAGGATATTGCCGGTAAAACTGTTGTTACAGATATTGCCAAGATGCCTCACCTTCTTATTGCGGGTGCTACAGGCTCCGGTAAGTCAGTATGTATCAATACTATTATCATGAGCCTTATCTACAAGGCTAAGCCTGAAGAAGTTCAGATGATCATGATCGATCCTAAGATCGTCGAACTTAGCGTATACAACGGCATTCCACATCTTATGATACCTGTTGTCACTGATCCTAAAAAGGCTGCAGCAGCTCTGAACTGGGCCGTTGCGGAGATGACAAACAGATATAAAAAGTTTGCGGATTCCGGAGTAAGAGACCTTAAAGGATATAATAAGATTGCAGAGGGCTGCACTGACGGAAGCATGTCAGTAATGCCTCAGATCGTAGTTATTGTTGATGAGCTTGCAGACCTTATGATGGTATCTGCCAATGAGGTTGAGGACGCTATATGCAGACTTACTCAGCTGGCAAGAGCTGCAGGTATCCATCTTATTATTGCAACACAGAGACCTTCTGTTGACGTTATTACCGGCCTTATTAAGGCTAATATGCCTAGCCGAGTTGCTTTTGCTGTTTCAAGTGGTGTTGATTCCAGAACCATTCTCGATATCAATGGCGCTGAAAAGCTTCTTGGTAAGGGTGATATGTTGTTCTACCCTCAGGGGTATACAAAACCTGCCAGAGTGCAGGGAGCATTTGTATCTGATAAAGAGGTACAGGCTGTTACTGATTTCCTTCGAAATCAAGGAATTGAAACTGGATATGGAGAAGAAATCGAGATGCAGATAAACAGCATCCAGAGTCAGGGTGGCTCATCAAATGGTTCATCCGGTGATCCTTTCTCCGATAGGGATGAGTACTTCGCTGCGGCAGGCGAGATCATAATAGAAAAAGAAAAAGCATCAATTGGAATGCTCCAAAGAGTATTCAAGATTGGCTTTAACAGGGCAGCAAGGATCATGGATCAGCTCTGTGAAGCCGGTGTTGTTGGTGACGAAGAAGGAACCAAGCCCAGGAAAGTACTTATGACAAAGGAACAGTTTGAAGAAATACTTTGAAAGAGCTAGGAGGAGAGTTATTAATGGCTGTAAAAAGTGATATCGAAATCGCTCAGGAAGCAAAGATGCTTCACATTAGGGAAGTGGCTGAGAAATTAGGCATTTCAGAGGATGACCTCGAGTACTATGGCAAGTATAAGGCTAAGTTGTCTGAGGATTACTTAAAGAGAGCTAAGGCAAACAAAAAAGGAAAACTTATTCTTGTAACTGCTATTAATCCTACTCCTGCAGGAGAAGGCAAGACAACCACAAGCGTTGGACTTGGCGATGCCTTAAGCAGATTAGGATACAAAACAGTAATAGCACTTAGAGAACCTTCACTTGGACCATGTTTCGGAATCAAGGGTGGGGCAGCCGGTGGCGGATATGCGCAGGTTGTTCCAATGGAGGATTTAAATCTGCACTTTACCGGTGATTTCCATGCTATCACATCTGCCAATAACCTTCTGGCAGCTCTTTTGGATAATCACATTCAGCAGGGCAATGAACTTGGAATCGACACAAGACAGATAATATGGAAAAGAGCTGAGGATATGAATGACAGAGCTCTCAGAAATATTGTTGTAGGTCTTGGCGCTAAGGCTGATGGAGTACCGAGAGAGGATCACTTCGTTATAACAGTTGCTTCTGAGATCATGGCAATTTTGTGCCTTGCAAGTGATATGGATGATCTTAAAAAGAGATTATCCAAGATAATAGTTGCATATAACTTTAATGGAGAACCAGTTACTGCAGGTGACCTGAAGGCGGTTGGCTCTATGGCAGCTCTTTTAAAGGATGCTATTAAGCCTAACCTTGTTCAGACACTTGAGCACACACCTGTAATTGTTCACGGTGGCCCATTCGCCAATATTGCACATGGCTGTAATTCTGTAAGAGCTACACAGACAGCTCTTGGAATATCTGATATTACGGTTACTGAAGCCGGATTTGGCGCAGATCTTGGTGCTGAGAAGTTTCTCGACATCAAGTGCCGTATTGCGGGCTTGAAGCCAGATGCAGTTGTTCTTGTAGCTACTATCAGAGCTCTTAAATATAACGGCGGAGTGCCAAAGGCTGAACTTGGTGCCGAGAATCTTGAAGCCCTTAAAAAGGGAATAGTAAACCTTGAGAAGCATATAGAGAATATCCAGCAGTATGGAGTGCCTGTTGTTGTAACTCTTAACTCATTTATCACAGATACTGAGGCTGAAACTGAGTTCGTTAAGAAGTTCTGTGAGGAGAGAGGCTGCAAATTTGCTCTTTCTGAAGTTTGGGCAAAAGGAGGCGAAGGAGGAGAGGCTCTTGCAAAAGAAGTTCTTGATACTATAAATACTAAGCCTTCAAATTATGCTCCAATATATGCGGATGATCTTTCACTCAAGGAAAAGATCGAGACTGTTGCAACAAAGATTTATGGAGCAGACGGCGTAAACTTTACTCCTGCCGCAACAAGACAGCTTGCTAAGATTGAGGATATGGGCTTTAAGAATCTTCCTGTCTGCATGGCTAAGACACAGTATTCATTGTCTGATGATCCATCACTTTTAGGAAGACCAACAAATTATAAGATCACTGTCAGAGAAGCATATGTTTCTGCCGGCGCAGGCTTTGTTGTAGCGCTTACAGGATCGATCGTTACTATGCCAGGACTTCCTAAACATCCGGCAGCATTTGATATCGATGTTGATGCTGATGGCAAAATAACAGGATTGTTCTAAAGTAGATACCAGTACGAAAGGAATTTATATGGCAGCACAGATTATTGATGGTAAGCTTATTTCTGGCCAGATCAAAGATGAATTAAGAGAAAAGACAGCTCTTTTAAAAGAAAAAGGAATAGAGGTAACCCTTGCTGTAATATTGGTAGGAGAGGACCCTGCATCACAGGTATATGTAAGAAATAAGAAAAAAGCATGTGAATACATCGGTTTTAGATCTTTATCTTATGAACTTCCTACAGAGACAACACAGGATGAACTGTTAAAGCTTATTGATGAACTCAATGGAAGAAAGGATGTTGATGGTATACTTGTTCAGATGCCTCTTCCAAAGCATATTGATGAGAAAACTGTCATCAACGCAATTTCACCTTCGAAAGATGTAGACGGTTTTCATCCTATGAATGTTGGTGCGCTCTGCATTGGAGAGAAGGGATTTGTATCCTGTACTCCTGCTGGTGTAATACAGCTTTTAAAAAGAGGCTGTGATGGTAAAATTGATATAGCAGGAAAAGAGTGCGTAATTGTCGGAAGATCAAATATCGTCGGCAAACCAATGTCTCTTTTAATGCTTAGAGAAAATGCAACTGTTACAATTGCTCATTCAAGGACCAAAAACCTTGAGGAAGTCTGCAAAAGAGCAGACATTCTTATTGCAGCTGTTGGAAAAGCCGGTATGATCACCAAGGATCATGTAAAGGAAGGTGCAGTTGTAATAGATGTTGGTATTAATCGAGGTGAAGATGGCAAGCTTTGCGGAGACGTAAAGTTTGACGAAGTATCAGAAATTGCATCTGCTATCACTCCTGTACCTGGTGGTGTAGGACCAATGACTATAGCAATGCTTATGAACAACTGTTATGAAGCAGCTTTGATGCATATGGAATCATAACGAGAAAGAGAGCCTATGATTTGTCCTAATTGCGGCAAAGAAATTCCAGAGGGGCATATGTACTGTGATGATTGTGGTACAGAAATAAACTTTGTCCCTGATTTTGAGCCGGAAGTAGAAAACAAAATAAAGGAAAGTCTCACAGGTCTTGCAAATGAGCTGACCAAGGATGAAAAGAAATGGCTTGAGCGCAAAAAGAAGTTAATGTCTTTCCTTAATGTTTGCCGGAAGAAAAAGCTTACTTTTCTTGTTTGCGCTTTAGCTGTTGTTTTAGTGGTTTGCATTTTTGTTACTTTTGCAGGCTACAACAGCAGGTCACCAAAGTATTATCTAAGACTTGCCGGTGAGTCTAAAAACTCAGGTAAAATGGATCAAGCCATAGAGTATCTGGCCCAAGGAAATCAGGCATTTCCGGATGATTCAGATATTATTTTCAGGCTTTCGGATTATTATCTTGAGGTCGGCAAAAATGCTGAAGCTGTCGATGTGCTGAAACAGATAACAGGCAGCTCATCATTTTCGGATGAAAAAGTTCTTTCTGCTTATGAAGGAATAATATCTATATACAAGCAGGAGGGAGCTTATCAGGAAGTGACAGTTCTTTTGACTGAGGAAGACACAGATATAACAAGGTCTCTGAGGGAAAAGTATATTCCTGCGTCGCCTAAAATGGTTCCTGTGTCAGGGACATATGAAGGCACTATAAATGTTGAGATTACGGCAGATGAGAACTGTAGTATTTTCTATACGGTAAATGGTGACAATCCTGATAATAGCAGCATCGCATACGAGAATGAGATAGTTCTTGATGAAAACGGTGAGTATGACATAAAGGCTGTGTGCGTTAATGAATATGGTCTTTATAGCGAGATGGTTGAACAAAGCTATGTTTTAGAACATGGCGCACCCGCTCCGCCTGAGATCATGGAACCAAGTGGCGAATATAATCAGAACACAATGATCGTTGCTGTGGCAGAAGCCGGAAGCACAATTTTCTACACAACTGACGGCAGTGATCCGACTGTTGAATCCAAGCAGTATATTTCACCTATAACTATGCCTGTAGGAACTTCTGTTTTTAAATTCATTGCTTTTAACCAGGATGGAGACTGCAGTGAGATAGTTGAAAGAGAGTACCACCTTATCTATACAAGGCTTGTTTCTACAGAACAGGCTGTTAACAGTATTGTTAATACTCTTGTAAGGCTTGATATTCTTTTGGATTCAAGCGGTAAGGTGAGAGGCCAGGATGGACATAACGAATATATTTACACTTCTGTTATTGAGATTCAGGGTGCCGGTGAGTATTATGTTGTCATGGAAAATCATGTTTCAAACGATGGAACAGTTAAACCAACAGGGCTTATGTATGCTGTAAATACCCATGATGGCACTGTTAACAGACTTGGATATGATTCAAGTGGTAAGTATACGCTTATTACAATCTCTAACAGATAAATAATTTAACACTTTACCAATTTAAATTACTAATTGAAATTTTAATCAATTTATTTTATCATTGATGCAATGTATATTTTTATAATTGTAGGAGGAAGACTATGTTCAAAATTTTAGAGGCAAATGAGCTTACTACAAACATTTACCAAATGATTGTTGAAGCTCCACGCGTAGCAAGTGCGTGTTTACCCGGCCAGTTCCTGATTATTCGAGTTGACGAGGAAGGTGAGAGAATTCCTCTTACTATTTGTGATTATAATAGGGAAAAAGGTACAGTTGAGATTGTTGCTCAGGCAATCGGAGCTGAAACATACAAACTCTCAAAGTTAAAGGCTGGCGATGAACTTGCAGATGTAGTTGGACCACTTGGAAAACCTTCTGACCTCTGCGAACTGAGCGTAGATGAACTTAAAAAAAAGAAAATAGTATTTATAGCAGGTGGTGTTGGAACAGCTCCTGTTTATCCTCAGGCTAAATATCTTAAAGAACACGGTGTTGATTGCGACGTTATCATCGGTGCAAAGACTAAGGACCTTGTAATTCTTGAGGACAGATTTAAAGAGGTATGTAATCTTCATATCACAACTGATGACGGTTCTTATGGAAGAAGCGGAATGGTTACAAAGGCTTTGCAGGATCTTTGGGATGAGGGCAATAAGTATGATCACTGCGTAGCAATTGGACCTATGATCATGATGAAATTTGTATGCAAATTAACTCAGGAACTTGGAATTCCTACAATTGTAAGTATGAACCCTATCATGGTTGATGGAACCGGAATGTGTGGTGCATGTCGTCTTACAGTAGATGGAAAGGTTCAGTTCGCATGTGTTGACGGACCTGAATTTGACGGACATAAGGTTGATTTTGACCAGGCTATGAACCGTATGAAACTGTATAAGACAGAAGAAGGCAGATTGTTCTTAAAGGCACAGGAAGGTGATACTCATCACGGTGGATGCGGAAACTGTGATTGATAGGATTGCGAGAATAAAGTGGAGCAATCCGTATATCATTAACACCTTTAAATAAAAAATAAGGAGATCAACTATGGACGGATTTGTAAGAGTTCCTGTTAGAGAGCAGGATGCAAAAGTGCGTGCTACCAATTTTGAGGAAGTATGCCTTGGATATAATAAAGAAGAAGCTGAAAAAGAAGCACTTAGATGTTTGAACTGCAAGAATCCTCAGTGTGTTCAGGGATGCCCTGTTTCAATTGATATTCCTGCATTTATTTCACAGGTTAAAACAGGCGATGTAGAGGGCGCTTATCAGACTATCAGCAAGTCTAGCGCACTTCCTGCTGTCTGCGGACGTGTTTGCCCACAGGAGAGCCAGTGTGAAGGAAAATGTATCAGAGGTATCAAGGGAGATGCAGTATCAATTGGTAAGCTCGAGAGATATGTAGCTGATACAGCAAGAGAACTTGGAATTAAGCCAGAGGGCGCAAAGGAAAAGAAAGGCAAGAAGGTTGCAGTTATCGGTTCCGGCCCTTCAGGTCTTACATGTGCCGGAGATCTTGCAAAGATGGGTTATGACGTAACTATTTTTGAAGCTCTTCATGAGGCAGGTGGTGTTTTGGTATATGGTATTCCTGAATTCCGTCTTCCAAAGACTGCTGTTGTTAAAAAAGAAATCGAAAATGTTAAGTCTTTAGGCGTTAAGCTTGAAACTGACGTTGTTATTGGTAAGTCAGTAACAATAGATGAACTTATGGAAAAGGAAGGCTTTGAAGCTGTATTTATCGGCTCAGGAGCAGGTCTTCCAAGATTCATGAACATTCCTGGAGAGCAGGCTATGGGTGTGTTCTCTGCCAATGAGTTCCTCACAAGAAGCAATCTTATGAAGGCCTTTGATGAGAATTCAAGAACACCTATAATGAGACCTAAGAAATGTGTAGTTGTTGGTGGCGGTAACGTAGCTATGGATGCTGCCAGAACAGCACTTCGTCTTGGGGCTGAGGTACATGTTGTATATCGTCGTGGCGAAGAAGAGCTTCCTGCAAGAAAAGAGGAAGTTGGACATGCAAAAGAAGAAGGAATCATTTTTGACCTTCTTACAAATCCTGTTGAGATCCATGCTGATGAAAATGGCTGGGTAACAGGTATTACATGTATCAGAATGGAACTTGGCGAACCTGATGAGTCAGGAAGAAGAAGCCCTGTTGAAGTTCCTGGTTCTGAGTTCGACATTGATTGCGATGCTGTTATCATGTCTCTTGGAACATCACCTAATCCTTTGATCTCATCAACTACTGAGGGACTTGAGATCAACCGCAGAAAGTGTATTGTTGCACAGGAAGAAAATGGACAGACATCAAAGCCTGGTGTTTTTGCAGGTGGTGATGCAGTTACTGGTGCTGCAACAGTTATTCTGGCTATGGGTGCAGGTAAAGCAGCAGCAAAGGGTATCGATGAATATCTTTCATCAAAGCAGTAAAAAAATATTATTTTTAACAATAAAATCTTCCCAGGCCTTGTTAATAGGTTTGGGAAGATTTGTGTTTTATGCTATAATTAGTAGGATTGCGGATTGGAGAATAATATGGACAAGAATGAAAAAATTAAAGTTGCTATTACATCTGGTATAGTAGCTGCAATATTACTGATTTTAGTACTGTTTTTAGCTCTTTCAGGTAAAAAAGAAAATGATGAAAGACTCCTTGATGAGAACATAAGCGAGTATGCTTCTTTAGAGAACTCTTTAGACCAAAATTCGGATTCTGGTGTTTTGGCGTCTTCAGAAGAAGCAAATAGTGAATCTTCAGATAAAGCTGAAGATAGCTCAAGTGCGAATGGAAGTAGTACAGAAACAGCTTTACAGTCAAATGAGACTGGAAGTACTACAAATGACATTTCCGGAAACAGTCTGTATTCAACAAATGCAGCTGTATTAAAGAATGTATACAAGGGTCTTGCTGTAGATACTAATTCACAGCTTAAGGAGATGTATACATATTGGGCAGATAACAATACTGAGGCTGTAAGAGATCTGGCTCATCTTGAAAGATTTGAGGCAATGTCTTATAAGCTTTCAGGTACTTCTGATTTCTATTATTACGGTGACCTTAATTCTTCCGGACTTCCTGAGGGAACAGGCCTTGCTGTATATGGAGATGATCAGTACTATTTTGGCGAATGGAAAAATGGAAAAAGAAACGGAAATGGTACATGGATAAATTTCTATCCTGAGTATAGTAACTATGTTGTTACTGAGCATATGTATACTGGTGGCTGGGTAGATGATCTTCCATCAGGTGATGGTCAGGAGCATTATGACTATGACTACACCAAAATGAATGGTGATGACATTTATGTCCAGAATGCTATTGGCAGTTTTGATAAGGGCTATTATGATGGCAAAATGTATATCATAACAGTTGATCGAGATCAGAATACAGAGGAGTGGTACGGAACCTGTGAAGATGGCACTCTAATACAGGTTGTAAATACACACTTAGACAAAGATGGTAAGATTCCTGTTCTTCAGAACAAAAATGATGAAAAGGACTTTGTTTACATGACAGAGGAAGGAACAAAGGATAACAAAGTTTCAGGTATCATAGTAGGCGAAAAAAAGGCTAATTGAAGATTTGAGTAAGATAACAATTATTTGTGTAGGAAAAATAAAAGAAAAATACTGGAATGATGCTATTTCTGAATATTCTAAGAGGCTGTCCAGATACTGTAAGCTCAACATAATCGAGGTGGCAGATGAAAAGACTCCTGATAATGCGCCACCTGCAATTGAAGAGCAGATAAAAGATAAAGAGGGAAAAAGAATAATTAAAAATATCGATCCTTCTGCTTTTGTCTGTGCACTTGCCATAAATGGTAAGAAGTTTACTTCAGAGAGCTTTTCTGAGTTTATAGACAGTCAGGGTGTAAAGGGAATAAACCATATTCAGTTTATTATTGGCGGATCTTTGGGACTTCATAAAAGTGTTCTTGATCTGGCTGATCAGCATATTAGTTTTTCTGATATGACTTTCCCTCATCAGATGATGCGAGTAATCCTGCTTGAGCAGATCTACAGGGGATACAAGATCATAAGTGGTGAGCCATATCATAAATAAATATTATTTATTGGGGATTAGTTTTATATGAGTGAAATTACAGAACTTAGATTATCGCTTTCTGCAGAAGATGAGAGAGGGATTTTTGGGGAGAATGATAGCTATATCAGAAAAATTGAGGACAGTTTTCATGTTGAGATAATCGACAGAAACGGAGAGCTTCATATCATTGGCGACAAAGAAGGCGCCGGGAAAGCGGCAAGTATCATCAGAGAGCTTGTTCAGCTCTATAGAAGAGGCGGCGGAATCGAGGAACAGTCAATAAATTACGCCATAACGCTAAAAGAAGAGGAGAAAAGCTCTTCCAAGCCGCGCTATAGCGAAAATGTTCTTGTAGATATAGACAAGGATGTGATCTGTCATACTATATCGGGCAAGCCTATAAAGCCCAAGACAATTGGCCAGAAAAAGTATATTGATGCGATCCGAAATAAAATGATCGTATTTGGACTTGGACCCGCAGGAACAGGAAAGACATATCTTGCGATGGCGATGGCGATCACAGCTTTTCAGAGAGAAGAAGTAAGCCGCATAATTCTGACAAGACCGGCAATTGAGGCTGGCGAAAAGCTTGGATTTTTGCCGGGAGACCTTCAGAGCAAGGTTGATCCATATTTAAGGCCTTTGTACGATGCGCTCTATCAGATAATGGGCACTGAAAATTTCATCAAGAATATGGAAAAAGGGCTTATTGAAGTGGCACCTCTTGCATATATGAGAGGAAGAACTCTTGATAATGCGTTTATTATCCTTGATGAGGCACAGAATACAACTCCTGCTCAGATGAAGATGTTTTTGACAAGAATCGGATTTGGCTCAAAAGTGATCATTACAGGTGATGCCAGCCAAAAGGACCTTTCGCCGGATGTTAAGTCAGGACTTGATGTGGCTCAGAGTGTCCTTAAAGGCATTGAAGATATTGAATTCTGCACTCTTACAAGTAATGATGTTGTAAGACATCCGCTTGTTCAAAAGATAGTTAAAGCATATGAGGATTATGAGAAAAAAGCAGTAAATAAACAGAAAACAAAATCTATTAGAAAACTGGAGAAGTCTCATAAGTGATGGAAAAGAAAGAACTGTCTTTCAATAAAATTGAGTTGTTATATGCTGGTATGTTTATACTTACCGGTTTATTAGTGGGCTTATTTTCCTTTATACTAAGCAAAAGCTATGAAGCAATTTTACGGAACGTGATAGTTTCTCTTATAATGGCAGGAACAATTATTTTTATGCTTTTAGACGCTGCCGGCAGAGGAAAGAGCGGTTTTTCATATGATAATTATGATAAAAGAATTAGATTTATAATTGCGTATGTTATAACTCTTATTCTTTCCTGCGTGCTTTCTCTTGTTCCTGATCAGTTTTGGCCATATATGTCATTCTTTGTGATATTGGCTCTTTTTTCAAATAATGAGATTGGAATGATATCAGGTACCAGCTTTGTGATGCTGACAGTGATGCTTGAAGAAAACGGCAGCTTTTCAGAGCTTTTCATGTATGTGCTTGCAGGCGCTGTGGCTATAGCAGTTTTCAGAGACCTTAATGAGAACACAAAGATAGCCTTTCCTACATTTATTTCTTTGACCATGCAGGCAGTTTTACTTGTGGCTTTTAATGTGCTGTTTCAGAACAGAACTTTGGGAATTAAGGTACTTTTGTTGCCAATTCTTAATTTGATGTTAAATCTTTTGATCCTTTTGATCTTTCTTAATATGTTTGGTGTCTATGTTATCCGAAAGTCCAACGACATGTATATGGAGATCAATGATCCTGAGTTTTCACTACTTCAGGCATTAAAAGAGAAGAATCCTGAAGAGTATTACAGGGCTATCCATACAGCTTACCTCTCCGAGAGAATCGCTATGGGACTTGGCTTCAATGCCAGAGCTGTTAAGTCATGCTCCTATTACCACAGGATAGGAATTCTTGATGGAAAGATGGACTATGATGACGTCTCACATTATTACACAGAAAACAGCTTTCCTCTTGAAGCTATAGAGTTTTTACGTGAGTATATGGTGCCTTCAAAAGCATCAATAAGGTCCAAGGAGTCTCTTACAGTACAATTGTCGGAGACAGTTATTGCGACCATAATGCTGCTTATTAAAAAAGATCCTAATGTGAATATTGACTATGATCATCTGATCGATGGAATAATAGATAAAAAAATAGAAAATGGTGAGCTTAATGCTTACGATGTTACCTTTAGGGAACTTAATGAAATGAGGAAAATCCTTAAGAAGGAGAAACTATACTATGGTTTTTTACGTAGATAATGAAGTAGATGCAAAATTTGATTTTGATATAGAAGAGGTCGCAACTCTTGTAGCCGCTAAGGTCCTTGAGACAGAGGGGTGCGATCATGAAGTCGAGATAAGTCTTATAATTACAGATGATGAAGGCATCAGGGAAATGAATAATGAATTCAGGGAAATTGACAGACCTACTGATGTTCTTTCTTTTCCTAATGTTAGTTACGAGAATCCCGGTGATTTTTCCGTAATGGATGGTGAGCAGAATATAGATCTTTTGAATCCTGATACAGGCAATATAATGTTTGGGGACATTGTTGTCAATGAGAACAGGGTAAGAGAGCAGGCAAAAGAGTATGGGCATAGCGAAAAGAGGGAATTTGCCTTTCTTATAGCTCACAGCATGCTTCATTTATGCGGCTATGATCATATGGAAGAGGATGAAGCTGCAGTAATGGAAAATAAGCAGAGAGAAGTTTTAGAGGCACTTGGAATTACCAGGGACTGATATTTGGGAGCAGAAGTATGAAGCAGTATTTTGAGGAAAAAAGAATAAGACCGGATGTTATTACATCAATGTTTTTCTTTTCCGTTCTTATAATGATGATTTATGAGATCGTAACCCTTAGAATCTATGGAGACAAGGGGGCTGGCTTTGTTGCAGGGCCTATGGCCATTTTCTATATTCTATACCTGGCTTTTATTCTCGCTGTACAAAAGTCAGTTTGGATAATGGTAAGGCTCAGGGCTAGAAGGTCACAGTATTTAAATGCCCAGACCAATATGGTAAGGTCTTTTAGAATTTTTGCAGTCTGTGGTCTAATGGTTTTTGCTGTACTTTTGATCAGTAGTTATTACTGCTCGGAAATTCTCTTTGGTTCTACAAGATCCTTATTTCATTGCATTATAGTCGCTGTATGCGCTTTATTTATGTCAATACAGGGCGTTCTAAGAGGTTACCTTCAGGGACTTGGCTATACAAAACCAATAGTTGTTTCAGATGCGCTTATTGCAGTGTGTGCTCTTGTATCAGGAACTATAATATCTGCACTTCTCTATAACTATGGACTTAAGGTCAATAATCTTTTCCATGTTAATGAGCTAAGCAGCGTTTATGGTTCAACAGGAATGATGATCGGAATACTTATTGGTGTCGTAGCCGGCTTTATTCAAATTGTTGTAAGCTTTGTTCTCAGGAAAAATGAGATAAAAGAAATAGTAAAGCAGGGAGCACCAAGGTATCTTGACAATAAGAATGATGTCCTTATTACCGTAAGGTCAATAATTCCTTTATATATTACACCTGCACTGGTGATCCTTTTTGATATTGTTTTTTATGTTATACATCAAAAACGAATTGCTGCAGAGGGGGATTATATACTTAACTACGGAGTATACGCAGGACGCGTTCTTAGCCTGATCTCTGTATTTGTTATATTAGCAATCGTTCCATTTATAAAAATGTGGAACAGGATAATGGCACGCATAGAAAGAGATGAGATAACAGGTGCAAAAGACAGATTGAAGTCTCTGGCACATAGTTTCTTCGCTTTATCTGTGCCGGTTATGGTTTTCATATTTGTCATGGCCAAAACGGTTGAGATTGCTGTATTTGGTAAGAATAATGATCTTTCAAATTACCTCATAGAACTAGGAAGCCTTCTTATTGTTTTTGCCCCAATAGCAGTTTTCTTTTCATGGCTCCTAAACCATATGGGAAAGGCAATACTTGCGCTTGTTTCAATTTTGCTCTCATGGATACTCCATGTGGTAATGATGGTTGTTCTGGTGATTTTTACAAATATGGGCGCATATGGAATCCTTATATCACTTATTGTTTCATTTGTTTTGTATGACGTTGTCTGCTATTTCTTACTTTGCAAGATGCTTAAATACAGACAGGAATTTATAAGAACTGTAGGAGTGCCGCTTTTGTGTTCTGCACTTTCAGGACTTCTTGCTTTTATCATCAATGTGATCTTCCTGAATTTGATAGGAGATATATTGACTTTGTTTATTGCACTTATTTTATATTCAGTTCTTTATATTGTACTTATGATCATCTTCAGGGGCCTTACAGCAAAAGAAATAAGCAGGATTCCATTTGGAAATGTGTTTATGATGCTGGCCGGTAATTTTGGAGTTCAAAAAAGTTTAGAGGATTAAAATTGGATAGAAGAATAATTGTAGCCGGTGGTGGTGCGTCAGGAATGTGTGCCGCTATATATGCTGCCAGAAATGGTGCATCAGTAACCATAATTGAAAAGAATAATCAGCTTGGCAAAAAGCTCTCAATGACAGGTAATGGAAGGTGCAATATCTCCAACCTTAACATGAATGAGAAAATGTATAATGCTGCCGCTGAAAAGAGAATGAAACAGTGGCTTTCAGTCTATGGAGTTTTAGATGTTATTAGCTTTTTTAAATCACTTGGAATAGTTGTAAAAAGTGAAGACGGATATTTATATCCTTTATCAGGGCAGGCGCAAAGCGTTGTTCAGGCCTTTGAAAATGAGATAAAAAGGCTTGGTATCACTGTGATATATGGTGAACAGTTAAAATCTGTTGAACCAATTGCTGATGGGCAGGAAAAAAAGTACCGCGTTATTACAAATAACACATTTTATGAAGCCGACAGGGTGATTATTGCCACAGGCTCTTTGTCCGGGCCCAAAACAACTATGTCCACAGGAGATGGGTATTATATATGCAAAAAGCTAGGGCTTTCCATTAAAGATACTTATCCTGCTCTTGTCGGATTTAAGGCAGATCCTGAGGAGATAATGCCTGAAGGCGGTGTTAGAAGTCTTGCTGAGATTTCATTTTTACTTGGAACAGAAGTTGTTGCAAAAGAATATGGTGAGCTCCAGATAACCAAAGATGGCATCTCAGGAATTCCTGTAATGCAGGCAAGTTCCAAAGTTGTAAGACTGTTAGAGGAAAAGAAGCCTATAACAGCCGTAGTAAACTTTTTCCCTGATTATGATGAGGATGATTATGTATCCCTGGAAAAAGAGATGCTTAGGCTTCGGGATGATAGAACACTTTCTGACTTTTTAACAGGATTTCATAATAGCTACATTACAGATATGATCATCAAAAAGATGAAAATGGGCAGATCAATGAAAATGAAGAACATATCTGAGAGTATGGTCCTTAGTATTCTTGATAGCTACAGGAACTATAAGATAAAGCTGGATTCCAATTATGGATATTTACAGTCCCAGGTTACATCAGGTGGCGTAAGCCTTGGTGATGTGCGGGATGATATGACCACAATATCTCATGACGGAATATTTGTGGTTGGAGAGCTTGTGGATGTTGATGGAAGATGTGGAGGCTACAATCTTCAATGGGCCTTTACTTCAGGCAGTATCGCAGGAACTGTGGCATCGATATAGTTTTGGCTGTGCAAAGATTTTGTGTTTTTTGATGATATGATTATAGGAAAATGTAAATGATAAGAATTAACCAGATTAAGATAATTCATGACGAGAATAAGAGCTATGATTACGATACAATAAATGATGTCTTAAAGGCAAAGGTTGCAAAGATACTGCGAGTTTCTGTGGATGATATGGAATCCTTTGAAATCATCAGGCATTCGATAGATGCCAGAAAAAAGCCTGAGATTTATCATATTTATATTGTTGATGTTTCTTTGAAAAATAATAGTGAAGCAGGTGTCGTAAAGAAATGCAGGAATAAGGATGTTTCTATAATTGAACCTGTACGATATGCATTTCCTTATGAGTATCAGCATGGTAAGGAGGAAGACCTTAGGCCTGTTATTATCGGCGCGGGACCTGCAGGCCTTTTTTGCGGATATGTACTTGCTAAACATGGATTTAAGCCACTAATTCTTGAAAGAGGTTCTGACGTAGATAAAAGAACAGAAATCGTTGAACATTTTTGGAAGAGCGGAGAGCTTGACGAAACCACCAATGTTCAGTTTGGAGAAGGCGGAGCAGGAACTTTTTCTGATGGTAAACTTAATACAATGGTCAAAGATAAGGATGGCAGAGGAAGAGCTGCACTTGAGATATTTGTAGAAAATGGCGCTCCCATAGATATTTTATATGATGCCAAACCACATATTGGTACTGATATATTAAGAGATGTTGTTAAGAACATGAGAAACAATATCATAAAATGGGGCGGCGAAGTAAGGTTTGAATCAAAGGTCGATGAGATTGAGGTTTCAAAAGACAGTGAGATAAAAGCTCTCAAAGTTGGTGATGAATGTATCCCTTGCAGCGAAGCTGTTCTTGCAATTGGTCACAGTGCCCGTGATACATTTTATATGCTTAAGGATAAGAATGTAGAAATGAATCCTAAGCCTTTCGCTGTAGGATTCAGAGTTGAGCATCCTCAGGCTCTGATAAATTATTCTCAGTATAAAATAGCTGACCCAAAGGCCTTGGAACCTGCACCATATAAGCTTACAACAACTACAGATTCCGGAAGAGGAGTTTATTCGTTTTGTATGTGCCCCGGAGGCTTTGTTGTCAATGCATCATCTGATAAGGGAAGACTTGCTGTAAATGGAATGAGTTATAGCAAGCGTGACAGTAAAAATGCCAATTCTGCCATAATTATTACAGTTGATCCCAAAGATTTTGGCGGTGATGATGTACTTTCCGGTGTAGAGTTTCAAAGAGGTCTTGAAGAAAAGGCCTTTAAAGCAGGAAATGGCAAGATTCCTGTTGAGTATTATGGAAAGTTTAAAGAAGCTGTATCAGGTGAGCCTTATTCGACTAATGAGGATGATACATTGGCTCAGACTCAGAAAGATTTTAAACTGATAGAAAACACTCCATCCATGAAAGGAGATTATGTATTTGCAAATGTACATGATATTCTTCCGGATGATTTAAATAATGCTTTTGTTCAAGGTATGGAAAAATTTGGACGAATGATTAAAGGATACAATAGCGAATATGCTCTTGTATCAGGAGTGGAGTCCAGAACATCTTCTCCAGTCAGGATAGTCAGGGGGGATAACGGGGAATCTGTTAATGTGAAGGGACTTTTTCCCTGTGGTGAAGGCGCAGGCTATGCAGGTGGCATAATGTCTGCAGCGATGGACGGAATGAAAATAGCAGAATATGTGGCAGGGAGGATATGTAAAAAATGAAAAAAAGTAATTCTTTTGGGACAAAGCAGATTGCGATAACGGCGATTCTTTTGGCAATCTGTCTTATAAGTCAGATCTTCAAATCTTTAAGTGTTTTTATTACAGGGCCGGTTATAAATGCGTGCCTTCTATTGGCAGCTTCACTTGTTAATCTGCCATGTGCGATCGTGTTATCTGTTATTACTCCGATAACAGCTTACTTTATAGCGGCATCGCCTGTAATGATGGTAGTACCGGGCATAATTCCATTTATCATGCTTGGAAATGTGGTACTTGTAGTAGCTATGAATTATCTCTTAAAGGGAGATCTAAATGACTTAAGGCTTGATGGAAGGTTCAGTCTTATGTTTATTCTAAAGGCAGTTTTATGTGCACTTTTAAAGGCAGCTTTTATGGGCGTAACAATTTCCTTATGGCTTTTACCTACATTTATTCCTGAGCAGTCACCACTTCGCCAGAAAATGCCTGTATTCCAGTACACATTTTCAGTAGTGCAGTTTATCACAGCATGTATTGGCTTTATTTATTTCGCTATTATTCTCGTAGCAATCAAGAGTTATGCAAAAAGAAATAGTTAAGGAAAAAGACAGGATACGAAAAGAGGTCCTGGGTAAAAGAAATCAGATCTCACCAAAGGATCTTATGGAAAAAAGCAGCTTAATTTCTGAAAAGCTTTTTGCGCTTGAAGACTATTATGCTTCAGAGAATCTTTTGATCTATGCTTCTATGAAAAGCGAAGTCATAACAGATGGCATAATTGACAGAGCTTTGAAAGACGGTAAAAAGGTCTTTTGCCCAAGGTGCACAAACAAGCAGGAAGGAATTATGGAGTTCATCCAAATAAAAAGCATATTGGATCTAAAGGAAGGCTACATGGGAATCAGAGAGCCGCAGATTTTTGACGATTCAGTTATATTTGATGGACCAATAGAAAAAACTCTTGTAGTAGTTCCGGGGGTTGCTTTTGATAAAAGGGGCAACAGGATAGGGTATAAAGGAGGATACTACGACAGGTTCCTCTCAAAGTTTTTGGGTATAAGATCAGTAGCGCTTGCTTTTACTGAGCAGCTTGTGGACGATGTTCCTTATGATGTACATGATATTCCGATTGATAAGTTGTTATATTCATAAATAAAAAAGGCGATTGAAGATCAGGCATCTCCATCGCCTTTTTCACGCATTTCATAGTTTTTATCTTCGTCGATCATCTGAAGCATAATGTCTGCAAAATATGGATCAAACTGGGTTCCTTTTCCTTTTTCTATTTCAGCACGAACTTTTTCCTGGGGCATTCCGCGTCTGTAGCTTCTGTTACTCGACATGGCGTCGTAGGAATCTGCCACAGCGATGATCCTGGCTTCTTCCGGTATTTTATCACCGGCAAGGCCCTCAGGATAACCTTTTCCATCATATCTCTCATGATGCCATCTTGCACCAATCGTAAGCTCAGGCATTTCCTTTATGTTCCTTAAAATTGTTGAGCCTTTTTCCGGATGAGATTTGATAATAGAGTATTCGATATCATCAAGTTTACCTTCTTTGTTGATGATTGCATCCGGTACGCCAATCTTTCCAACATCATGCAAAAGACCAGTGATATAGATCCTTTGCTGCATGTCTTCGTCGTAACCGGCTCTTTTGGCGATTTCTTTTGAATATTCTGCAACTCTTACAGAATGGCCGTTTGTATAGGTGTCTTTTGCATCAATAGCTGCGGCAAGACTTTCAACGATTCCCAAAAAGAGCTGTTCATTTTCTCTTGTTTTCTTTTTTACTTCTTTTGTCAGTTCATTTTGAAGTCTTATAAGTTCAATACAACGACTTACGCGAAGGGTAAGGATCTCAGGGACAAATGGCTTTTTTATAAAGTCCATCGCACCAAGCTCAAGAGCTTTTGTCTCTATGTATCTGTTGTCTTCAGCAGTTAAAAAGATAACAGGAATCTCTCTTTTTCCAAGTTCTTTTTCCTTTTGGCGAAGAGCAGTGAGAGTATCAAGACCGTCCATTTCAGGCATGATAACATCAAGAAGGATAAGGTCTGCTGTTTGCATCTCAATAAAATCCAGAAGAACCCTTCCGGATGTCATAGGGATTGCTTTCATATCAGCGCTTATTAGAATATTACGTATTGCGGCTATCATTGCCGGATCGTCATCCACAACAACAATCTTGTAAGCCATCGCATGCTCCCTGATAAATGCATTTGTCACGCCTTCTTTTTAATGATAACATCTTGCCATTATTACGAGTATAAACAGTTTGTAAAAAATAATAAAAAAATAGCTTTTGGGTATTTCGATTTTTACAAAAAGAATTTTGAATATTTCATTTTTTTAGAGATTATTATTTCTTATACTGAATACTGTAATCAATATATGAGTTTCCCCAAGGGAAGCCATTTAGAGAAGGGAAGGGAATTATTATGAAAAAGAAGATTTTAAGTTCTCTGCTTTGCGCTACAGTTGCGGCTACAACAATTATTGGCTGTGGGCAGAGCGCACAAACAACTACAGAGACTAAGACTGAAGCACCAAGTGAGGCTGCTACAGCTGAAGCTACTGCTGAGGCAGAAAATACTCAGGCAAAGGAGCCAGGGGAGAAGGTTACACTTTCAATTTACACACAGTATGCAGATGACGATACAAAAGTTCCATATGATTATGCAGTAGAGCAACTTAAAGAAGCTTATCCTAATGTTGAGCTTAATCTTATTGTTCAGGCTCAGGATGACGGACAGACACTTAAAACTCTTGCAGCCACAGGACAGCTTCCTGATATCTACCAGGCAAGTACTGATATTATCAATACTTTCCGCGAGTCAAATCAGATCATGGTATTAAATGATGTTGCAAAGTCAACAGGCTTCCTTGATAAGCTTTATGAAGCCAATAAGGATCTTGCATATGCAGAAGATGGAAATATCTACGCATTCCCATTTTCTGGACAGGAATATGTGCTCTGGTATTACAACAAGGCTCTCTTTGAAGAAAATGGGCTTGAGGTTCCAAAGACATATGATGAATTAAAGAATTGTATTGAAGTATTTAAGTCAAAGGGAATTACTCCTCTTGCACTTTTTGGACAGGAAGGCTGGAATACAGCAGCTGCCTATGACGTTGTGGCTACTAGATACACAGAGGGCGGTATTAAGGCACTTGATGAGGGAACAGCAAGCATCACTGATGAAGCTTACCTTACAGCAGCAAAGACATTGGAAGAACTTGTTGCAGCAGGTCTTTTCCAGGATTCAGCAACAACAACAAATTACGATCAGGCATCTGAGATGTTCCTTTCAGGAAATGCTGCAATGTTCATAAATGGACAGTGGTATATTGAGGATGCAACAGCTGCTCTTGGCGAGAATGTTGACTGGATGTTCTATCCTGCAGCAGATGAAGCTTCTTATGAAGCTGGTAAGAGCGTATTCTCAGGCGGCGGAAGTGCATCTGGATTTGCAGTTAACCCTGATTCAGAGAATGCTGAGCTCGCAGCAGAAGTAGCAGAGTTTATCACAGAGAAGTACTGCGAAGCAAAGGTTATGTACAGACATAATCCACTTGTTGCTCTTGATACAGGCAAAGAACCAGATTCTGAGTATCCTGCAATGATGAAGAAGCTTTCAGATACACTTCCTTCAATCACAGCAACAACAAAGTTCACATGGGGACTTACAAATTCAACATTTAACGATGGTATACAGTCAGAGTCACAGGGACTTGTTTCAGGCCAGTTTACAGCAGATGAGTTCATTGCAGATATGAAAGACGTGATGGAATAATTATTATCAAAACTTGATAAACCAGGCGGCTTACTATGGCCGCCTGATTTTATGATAAGGGAGAACCACCATGAAAAAATACATGGGCAACAAGCTTGCAATATTTCTATTTGTTTTACCTGCACTTGCAATTTTTATAATCTTTGATTTTTTTCCGATCATCCAGGTTTTTGCTTACAGTTTCACTGACTGGAATGGTCTTACAACACCGACATTTCTGGGTTTAAAGAATTACATAGACCTTTTTAATGATAGAGTTTTTTATACATCTAACAGAAATCAGCTTATTTTTGCAGTTATCATAACTGTATATCAGATGTTCTTTGCAACGGTATTTGCCATAACTATATCTGACAAAAAGATGAAGGGCAGAAAGTTTTTGAGAGTTGCTTATTTCATACCTGTAATCCTTTCAGTAACCGTTGTTTGTCAGCTATGGAGTGCAATTTTAAGTGGTCAGGGACTTTTGAATAAACTGTTTGAGACATTTGGATCTGACTATACTCAAAACTGGCTGGGAGACAGATATAAGGCAATCTATGTTATTGCGTTTGTTAATGCATGGCAATGGATGGGCTATCAGTTTGCACTTATTGTTGCAGGAATCAAATCAATACCGGCAGATTATTATGAAGCTGCCAAAATAGATGGATGCTCAAATGTAAAAGCACATATGAAGATCACTATACCTCTTCTTGCGGAAACATATAAGTTTTGCCTGATCATATCCCTGACTGGTGGTATTAAGGCATTTACTGAAATGAACATTCTGACAGGCGGTGGCCCCAATAAATCCACGTTCACGCTTACTTACATGATGTATAATGCAGCATTTAAGAAGTCTGATTACGGATATGGTCTTGCATCTGCATCGATCATGGTTATCGAGTGTATGCTTGTAATGCTGCTTATCAACTTTATTTTCAGAGAAAAGAATCAGCTAAAAGAGGAAGAAAAATCTAAGAAGAGGAGGCTGTCATATGGAAACTAATAAAAGTATTTTACATAAAGTTTTTGTACTGTTTTGCTGGATATATGCAGCTTTTTCATTATACCCGCTTATATGGATGCTTTTTTATTCATTTAAGACTAATCAGGAAATATTTGTCACAAATCCATTTGGATTTCCATGGCCATTACATTACGAAAATTACATAACTGCATGGACTAAATATGATGTGCCATTATACTTTTTAAATTCACTTCTTGTATCTGTAGGAACAGTAGTTATTACAATCTTTTGTGCATTGCTATTTTCCTATGCAACAAGTAGAATGATTTGGAAGGGTAGAACTTTTACAAGGCTGTTTTTAGGACTTGGAATGTTTATTCCTGTACAGGCGATCATGATTCCTGTAGTTAAGGTTGTTCAGAGATTCAATCTTATGGGAACAAGATGGTCCTTAATTTTCCCTTATATAGCTATAAATCTTGCATTTGCCTGCATGGTATACTATGGCTTCTTTAAAGGGATACCTATGGAGCTTGAAGAGGCTGCATGTATGGATGGAGCCAATATCTATCAGACATTTTTCAGGATCATAGAGCCACTTGTAAGGCCGGCTACAGTTACGCTTGTAATATATATTTTCCTAAATGCATGGAATGAATTCATTCTTGCCAATGTTGTAGTTGGAAGTATTCCTCAGCTTAAAACACTTCCTCTTGGAGTGTTGTTCTTCCAGGGCGAGTTTACTACAGACTGGGGCGGAATGGGTGCTACAATGGTTATTGCATCATTCCCTGCGATCATAGTTTATTCTATCTTCTCTGAGCAGGTGGAAAGTGCCATGACAATCGGAGGAGCAGTAAAGGGTTAATCTTGAATATGACAATAAAGGACATGGAGAGGCAGCATTCTGACAGGAAGCTTTCCGGTAAGGATAAAGCCCGCAACATGTCAATAAAGTATAAAATAGCATCAATGACAGTTGTAGTAGCACTAATACCAATAGTGCTACTTACTGTTTTGATGCTTATTTTTTATAACAGAGCAATTATGCAAAGAGCAGAAAAACAGATTGAAGAAAATATCAGGATCATGTCGGACAGGATCACATCTGTTTTGAAAAATGGCGAGCTTTGCTCAAATAATCTGACGATCGAGTTTAGTAATTTCTATAATGAAAGGATCATGAAGCAGGTAACAAGGGATGCGAGGATAACATCGCAGCTTTCCCAATCACTGCTTATTTATAATGGAATATCATCTATTGTTTTTATTGACTCTGAAGGGCGATTTTACTCAAGTGATCCCAAGCTTGAAGATATAAAGGATAAGATAATGGCTTCGGAGTACATATCATATTTAAAGGATATGGGCGGTAAAACTGTAATGATGGATCAGGCTGAAAACATCATGAACAGGGATGACAAAGAGATAGTAACCATGGGAAAACATGTCATAAATATTGTGACAGGAAGCCCTATAGGATATCTTTTCGTGAATATGGACAAGGATTATCTTATTGAATCTTCGCAAAGTGAGATAAGCTATTATTTTCTTTATGATACATTGGGAAACTGTATTTCTGAAAGCGACAGTAAAGAGCAGTTCTATTCTGATACGGATTTTTTAAGTGGCCTGATCAAAAGTCCTAAGGAACGCTTAAAGTATGGCGGTGAGACCTATCTTATGGCAAAGGACACAATTGATGAATTCAAGTGGACGGTTGTCGGGATCACAAATCTAAACAAGTTTAATGTGACAGGTAAGGACCTTTGGTTTATTTTGCTTACTACAGGTTCTATTTCTGCAGTTCTGCTTCTTTTATCAGTTGTTTTCTCAACCAATATAATAACAAGGCCTCTTAAGATATTGCATGACGGAGCCCAGCAGATAGCCGAGGGTGATATGAGCTACAGGTTCAGATTCAAGACAAGGGATGAAATAGGAAGACTTGGAAGAATCTTTAACTATATGACTCAGAGGAACTTAGAACTGCTAAATCAGGTAGATGAAGAGGCCAAAAAGAAAAGAGAATACGAGCTTGCCTTGATCCAGGAACAGGTAAAACCGCATTTTCTATATAATACTTTGGATATTATCATAATGCTTATTGAGATGAACAGGTCAAAAGAGGCTGCGAGAGTCACTCAAAAACTTGCTAACTACTACAAGAATTCTTTATCCGGCAGTGAAGAGATTGTCAGTATTGAAAGGGAAATTCAGATAACAAGGGATTATCTTGATCTTCAGACCATGCGATATGGAGATAAGTTTAAGTACGATTTTGATATTCCTAAAGAGCTATTTGGGATTAATATTCCTAAGATGACGCTTCAGCCACTGGTAGAAAATGCAATTTATCATGGACTTAAGTACAAGGAAGACTGGGGCAAGATCACTATAACAGGGCAAAAAAACGGAGACATTATAAAACTGTATGTAACAGATGATGGAATTGGTATTGATGAAGAGAAACTTGCGTCCATGCAGGAAAATCTAAAGAGAAATGAGATTCCTGAAGATGCAGACAGAAAGCATTTTGGCGTATATAGTGTTGATCACAGGCTCAGATTATACTTTGGTGATGAGTATGGCCTTAGCGTTGACAGCCAAAAAGATCAGGGGACGACTTTTACAATCAGGATACCTGACGTAAGCGAAAAGAGGTAAATTGTTTTGAATAAGATTATGATTGTCGATGATATGCCTATTTTTTTGGAGTATTTAAGAGGCTGCATTGATTGGAATGCATATGGTTTTGAAATCTGCTGCGAAGCCCATGATGGCAGAGAAGCACTGCAAAAGATGGAGGAATATCTTCCTGATGTAGTTTTAACAGATATAACTATGCCATACCTAAACGGGCTTGAGCTTTCTGAAAAGATCATTAAAGATTATCCTGACACTGCAGTCGTTCTGATAACAGGAAATAATGAATTTGAATATGCGAGAAAAGCCGTAAAGATTGGTGTTTGCGATTATATAGTAAAGCCTTTTGAAAAAGAAGAACTGATTCTTAGCCTTTTAAAGTTACAGGATAATATTGGAAAAGCTGTAGAGAACTCTCTTAGAGATGATTACGTTTTGACAGATGAGCTCAAAGCTCTTATATATGCCGGGATATCAGATTCTGAGCATTCAAATGAGATTGAAGAGAAGATATTTGGATGGGGCTCCGGGGCAGGATATTTGCTGGGGCTGGTTAAATTTGACGGGGATATAAATAATAACAGTTCAAGGGAAGAACTAATGAACTGGGAGCGCCTCATTGCAAAAATGCTTGAGGATAAACTCGATATAGATGGTGAAGTAAAGATTTTTAATGATTTTGAAAATAACATCATCATTCTTATGCGCTTCAATAGAGCTTTTGATATCAGCAATTTCAAGGGATATGAGTTTACAGATATTATCGATGTAGTAAAGAATCAGCTTGGCTTTGATATTACAATAGTTCTTTCAGGGGCTGATGAGCTAAAAGGTGTAAAAAAGGCCTATGAAAGAGCGCTTGGAACAGTAATGGTCAAGGGACATGGAAAACTTATAGACCTTAGAGAAGAGTCAGAGTCACCTGTTTTTACTTCACTTGACGCAATCTTCAGGCTCAATAAGGATATTGAAAATCTCTTATCAGATGATGTTGAAAATGTTATCAATACGATGTGGCAGCATATTAGAGAAGCGCATCCTTCAAAAGATGGTCACGTTATCTCGGATATGAATATTATAAGCAGTGCTCTCAGCGTACTTATGACTAACATTATCAATTCGGGATTTTCAATAGAGAAGATTTATGGCGATGGTTTTTCGCCTGAAGACTTTTTTTCCGGATCGATAGGTTCTGATGAAATGAAGGATAAAGTGATATATCTTTTTAAAAAGAGGATTGAATTTGAAAAGGATAAGAAAAAGACTAAGTCAAGGGACGTTGCGCTTTCTGCCAAGGAATATATAGAACAAAACTATATAAACAGCGAGTTGTCAGTTGCTGACATATCAGAAGTGCTTTGTGTTAACCAGACTTATCTCAGAAAGATGTTCAAAAGTGAAATGAATATGACTCTCTCTGAATATATAACACAGGTGCGTATGCAGGAGGCAAAAAGACTGATCACTGCTACAGATGAAAAACTGTCTTTGATCGCAGAAAAAGTTGGCTATAGCGATGTGAGTTATTTTTCAAATGTGTTCAAAAAATATTATGGAAATTCTCCACGTAGTATGAGCAAAGAGTAGTGTATTTTAGGCCATTTGTGGTATTATTTTAAATAACGAAATTTTCTGATGACATGATCTTAGAAGTGGAGGAGCTATGGTATTACTTGATATTTGTAAAAACGCGAAGGCTGCAAAGCCAGCAATGATAAAACTTTCAACAAAAGAAAAAAATGGGGCTCTTTTGGCGGTTGCAGATGGTCTTATTAAAGATTGTGCCAAGATCCTGGAAGCAAACCGCATCGATTATGAAAATGGTGAAAAAAATGGCATGAATCAAGGCCTTTTAGACAGGCTAAAACTCGATGAAAAAAGAGTAGAAGCTATGGCTGAAGGCATCAGAGAAGTATCCGCACTTGAAGACCCTATAGGGCAGGAAATTGAACATTTTGAAAGACCTAATGGTCTTAAGATAAAAAAGATAAGAGTTCCACTTGGTGTTGTTGGAATTATTTATGAATCACGTCCAAATGTTACAGCTGATGCATTTGCTCTTACTTTTAAGTCAGGCAACGTGACTATTCTGAAGGGTGGAAGTGATGCTATAAACAGCAATATTGCAATTACAAATTCTATCAGAAACACACTTCAAAGCCTTGGTATTACATCAGATGCCATTCAGCTTATTGAAGCTACAGACAGACAGGTTACAACTGATTTCATGAAAATGAAAGAATATGTTGATGTTCTGATTCCAAGAGGAAGCGCAGGACTTATAAGAGCGGTTGTAGAGAACTCCAATATTCCTGTTATTGAGACAGGAACAGGTAACTGCCATATATATGTTGATAAGGATGCTGATATCCAGAAGGCAATTCCGATCATAATCAATGCTAAGACACAGAGAATTGGTGTATGTAATGCTGCAGAATCACTTATCGTTCATGAAGATATTATGGAGAAGTTCCTTCCTGAATTTGAAAAGGCCATGAAAGAACACTCTGTTGAAGTCAGGGCAGATAAGCCAAGTAAGGCATATTTGTCTTTTGCCATGGATGCAACAGAAGAGGATTTCGGAAAAGAGTATCTTGATTACATTATTTCTGTTAAGACTGTAAAGAGTGTTGACGAGGCAATTGATCATATAAATAAATATGGCACCGGTCATTCAGAGTCGATCATAACTGAAAACAAGGAAACAGCTGATAAGTTTTTGGCACTTGTTGATGCAGCATGTGTTTATGCCAATGCATCCACAAGATTTACAGATGGCTTTGAATTTGGTTTTGGAGCTGAAATAGGGATTAGTACACAGAAACTCCATGCAAGGGGACCAATGGGGCTAAAAGAGCTTACTTCCTATAAGTACCAGATCTGTGGAAATGGTCAGACTAGAAAATAAGGCATAAGAAGGAGTGGGTTTTTATGTTACAGGGTAATGAGGAAATACTAGAAGCCAAAAAACACATAATTGAAGTTGCACGAGAGCTTCATGAAATAGGGCTTCTTGTTAGAACTTGGGGAAATGTAAGTCAGAGGATTGATGACAAGAGCTTTTTGATAACACCAAGCGGTATCAAATATGAAGATCTTACTGCGGATATGATAGTAAAGGTAAATATTGACGATCTCTCTTACGAGGGAGATATTTTACCTTCTACAGAAAAGTGTGTTCATGCAGCTTGCTATAAAGAAAGAGAAGATGTAGATTTTATTATTCATACGCATCAGGTTTACGCCTCTTGTGTGGGAACACTTGGAATTAAGAAAGTATTTTCATATCTTGATGATGAGGATGTTGAGATCCCTGTCGCAGCTTTTGCCCTTCCCGGAAGTGAAAAGCTTGTTGAAAATACAGTTAAAGCCATAAAAAAGTTCCCTGATTGCAATGGATTTATTATGTCTAACCATGGAACACTGTGCTTTGGTAAGAATTCAAAAGAAGCTATTTATGAGGCAGAAAAAATGGAAGTTGCCTGCAACAATTTCCTTATTGATGTCTGCAAGACAGATATTAAACATGGCGTTGAGTTTGGTTTTAATTCTCATCTTGAAAATGGTGAGATAGTTTATGATATTCCTGATACTCCTAAGCGTGTAAGGCATATCCATGAGCTTATTTATGCCAAAAGGAAAGATGTAAAATACATCATTCACAACAAGTCAGAAGCTGTCATGACAGTATCAAGACGCGCCAATCATATGCGGCCTCTTTTGTATGACTTTGCGCAGCTTATTGGCGTAAGCGTAAAGGTCCCAAGCAATGAACATGGCAAAGACGGTATGAGCTATCACAATATTAAAAAGAACGTCAATGTTGTCTTTTCACTATATGATGGAGCATATTGCCTTGGCGCTTCTTATGACGATGCCATGGATGTGGCAGATGTTCTTGATAAGGGCTGCATTGCTCATGTCGCTGTAATGAGGCATGGCGAAGGACACTTCCTGTCACTTTTAGAATGCTTAAAGATGAATAGATTTTATAGAAAATCTTACTCAAAGAGATCAGAAATTGTAAAAAAATAAAATGAAAGGCAGCGCATAAAATGATCAGAAGGCCGGAAAGTATCAAAAAAGGAAATACGATAGGAATAACAGCACCTTCTTTTGGAGCAGCAACAGAACCCTATAGTGTTCTTATTGATATAGCTATAAAAAATCTAAAAGAGAGAGGCTATAACATCATAGAAGGCAAGACAGCGCGAATGGGCGATGGTAAGGGAATAAGTACAGACCCAAAAGTCACAAGTGCTGAACTTATGGAGTTTTACAAAGCAGACGCCATAGATGCCATTATATCTGCCGGTGGTGGAGAGCTTATGAACGAAACCATCACTTACGTAGACTTTGAAGAGCTTAAGAACTGTAAACCCAAGTGGTATATAGGTTATTCAGATAACACTCATTTTATTTTTCCTCTTGTAACTATATCCGGAACGATGGGAATCTATGGCCCTTGCATAAACGGCTATGGTAAAACCTGGGAGGATACAGAAAATGATGCTTTCGCACTTTTAGAAGGAACAAAGACAGATTTTAAGGGCTATGATATGTATTCCTATAGCGATGAGCCATCTGATCCTGATGCTCCTATAGATTACGATAAACTCATGACCTACGATCTTAACCAGAAAAAGATATTGAGTTCTTTTGACTGCAGTAGTAAGAAGGCTGTTAAGGTGGATGAGACAAAAGAACTTAAGTGTGAAGGGATGCTCCTTGGAGGCTGCCTTGATGTTCTCTTTGATATTGTTGGTACTAGGTTTGACAATATGAAAGAGTTTAAGAAAGAGCACAAGAATATAATCTGGGTTCTGGAAGAATGCGATCTTAATGTTATGTCATACAGAAGAGCGCTTTGGAACCTCAGAGAAGCTGGATGGTTTGATGATGCAAAGGGCTTTATCATCGGAAGGGCAAGAGGAGCAAGAGGCGAAGAATTTACAGGAGTTGATGAATACAACGCTGTAACTGATATTTTGGAAGGCTTTGGTGTTCCTATCATAATGGACGCTGATATTGGACATATTTCTCCCATGCTTCCTGTAATCATGGGGGCAGAAGCAATTGTGTCCGCAAAGGGAAATGACTTAAGAATCAAGTACATAGAAAATTAATTCTGTTTAGGAAATCTTTATACGCAATAAAGTAAACAAACACTATAATATAAGTACCTGAGAACATGTATAATATGTGGAAATAAACAATTTTTTGTATTGTAGAGAGGTGCAAAATGAGAAAAATATTAAAAGGATTATTATTATTTGTATTAACTGCTGCAATTACTATTTTCACTATGAATCTCAATGCATTTGCCATGAGTGATGTTCCTGATTACTTTGACTTTCAGGATACTGTACTTTCAATAAATGCTGGCGAGACCAAGACTATGAGTATGAGGGCCAACTACAATTACACCTATTACCTGGGACCACATACAAGTGCAGCTACATATCTGGAGTGCTCATATGCAAGTGGAACTCAGAATGTTACATTTCATATTGGAGCAGATGAGACTGTAAAGAATGTATTTTTCTATTTCTATGTTGATGACGACAGAGTGCAGAATAAAGATATAGAGGATAACGTAGAGGTATATGTACAGAATATACAGACTACTTATGAAAGCATCTCTGTAACGCTTGGCGATGGAAAAACGGGTACTGTATCTAAAAATGGTAACACAGCTATTATGTATAATCAGGATAACGTTGCAATGGCTTCCTTTGCTCTTTCCAATAACAATGGACATAGTGCTACCAATGGCTTAAAAGGGGTTGTTGAAAATGGAGCCAAGTATTTTGATGTAGTATCCGCTAATCCCAATGCAACACCGGTTGTTTCTGAGTCAGACAAGGGTGTATTTATTGCTAATGGCTTTGCAGGTGTTTGTGTAAATGGCAATTATAAAAACTGGCCATAAATAAAAAAAGATAATAAAAAGCATGTTGCTCCGTAATTTAAGCAACATGCTTTTTTTATTTTTTAGTAATCAGCAGATTTTACTTCCATCCAGGCGTCATTGTATAGTCTGTCTGTTTCTGTTCCAAGATACTGATACGACTCTGTATTTATTTCATCGAGGTCAGGAAAGGCAACCTTGGAGTTGCGGATCGCGTCATCTTCAATGTTTTCCTGAGCTACTGTGTTAGGAGTGGAGTAGGTAATGTACTCAAAGTTCCTAAGAGCTATGTCTCCGCGGCACATAAAGTCTATCCACTTTTCAGCATTTTCAACATTTTTGGAACCTTTGGTTATTACCCAGGAATCAATCCATACATTGGTGCCTTCCTTTGGTACTACATACTCAAGATCAGGATTCTCGCGGGCTGTATAGATTGCTTCTCCTGAATAGATCACACCAAGAGCTGCCTCACCACCGATCATCTTATCCCTTACCTGGTCAACTACGTAGGCCTGTACAAGAGGCTTTTGAGCTATAAGATCATCTGTTGCAATATCAATTTCTGAAGCATCTTTTGTATTCATTGAAAAACCGTTTTTGAGAAGCGCCACCATGAATGCATCTCTGACAGAGTCCTGCATGAGAATCTGTCCTGAATATTTGCTGTCCCAGAGAATATCCCAGCTGTCTACAGTTTCGTCAACCATAGTCTTGTTATATAGGATTCCAACTGTTCCCCAGCAGTAGGGCACTGAATACTTGTTTTCGGGATCAAAATCTTTGGATGATTCAAAGTACTGGTCACCAATGTTTACAATATTTGGAATATTGTCAAAGTTAAGCTCCTGTATCATGTCATTTTCAATAAGCTTTTGAATCATATAATCTGACGGGCATATAACATCATAAGCGGAGGTGTCCTGAGCCAGCTTTGCAAACATTATTTCGTTAGTTTCAAACATATCATATATAACATCAATTCCGGTTTCGTCTTCAAACTCTTTTATGACATCTTCATCTATATATTCACCCCAGTTGTATACATACAATTTGCCATTTGGGTATGAAGCGCTGTTTTTTACTCCGCATCCGGATATCAGTGTACTTAATGTAGTGAGAGATAGAAATATACTTAAGAATTTCTTTTTCATATGTAACTCCAAAGTTAGTCTTTATTCTTCTTTGCAGGGACTCTGTAGACAAGCATGAGCAGAGTCAAAACTACTACAAATATAATTGCAGACAAAGCATAGATTTCAGGCTGAATACCTCTTTTTACCTCGTTATAAATAAGAGTTGAAAGTGTTTCAAAACCAGAGCCCTTTGTAAAGTAGGTGATAATAAAGTCATCAAGAGACATTGTAAAAGCCATAAGTGCTCCTGATACGATTCCCGGCCATAAATCAGGGAGAACAGTCTTGTAAAAGGCATACAAAGGAGCTGCACCAAGGTCGAGGGCTGCTTCATATACATAGACATTCATATTCTTTATTCTGGGCATTACACTTAGCATAACAAATGGAATATTGAATGTAATATGTGCCAAAAGTATAGTAGTAAAGCCGGAGCTTATATGTAAAAACCTAAAGAGCAGCATAAGTGATATACCGGTTACAATATCAGCATTGATCATTGGTATATTTGTGATGCTCATTATAAATGAACGAAGCTTTTTGTTAAGGCCTATCATTGCAATGCAGGATACCGTGCCGATGATGGTTGAGATGATGGTGGCAAGTACTGCAATTGATAAAGTGTTTATAAGTGCACTGGCAACGGCTTCATCAGAAAGGAGATTAACATACCATTCAAGAGTGAATCCGCCCCATTTAGCTCTGGATTTACTTGAGTTAAAAGATAAAACGATCAGTGTGATAATGGGGGCATACATAAAGACAAGTAAAAGGCCCAGATATAATCTTTCAAGAACTTTTCTCATTTTTACTTACCTCCCTGATTGCCTGAAAGAGCTTCAATAATCATGTTTATGAAGATAAAGATCATAAGCACGATAGAAAGACCACTTCCGAGGTGCCAATCATACAGCTGTGTAAATTCCTGCTCAATGATATTTCCGATAAGAAGAATCTTGGAACCTCCAAGCATTGAGGAAATAGCAAAAGTTGTAAGTGCAGGAATAAATACCATTGTTATTCCGCTTAAAACGCCAGGAAGTGACAATGGGAATGTTATTTTAAGGAAAGTCTGGAGAGAATCAGCTCCCAGATCCCTTGCTGCATTTATGACATTCTCATCTATTTTGCTAAGAGAATTGTAGATGGGAAGTATCATAAAGGGCAAAAAGTTGTAAACCATGCCAAGGACTATGGCTGAAGGCGTATTTATTATATTTATGGTAGGAAGGTGAAGTGATTCCAAAACAGTATTGATAACACCTTTTCCTTCAAGCAATGTCATCCATGTCAGAGTTCTTAAAAGAAAGTTCATCCACATAGGAAGAATGAAAAGAGTAACTATATATGTGTTTCTTGTAAGCTTCATGGATGAGAGGATCATTCCAAGAGGGTATGCCAAAAGAAGGCACACCAAAGTGCTGATAAGGGCAAGTCTTATAGACCTTATCAGAGCCTTCATGTAACCCGGCTTTGCAATAGTTGCTATATTTTCAAAGGTAAAAAAGCCGTCCTCAGTTGTGAAACCGTAATAGATGACCATTCCAAGTGGAACAAGTATAAAGATAAGAGCCCAGGCCATGTAGGGTGAGGACAGAAGAGGGGCGGTATTTTTGTTTTTAAATAGTTTCACTTATTGCCTCCTCGTCCTCTGACTCAGGAACGTTCATTATCTGAATATTGTATGGGTCAACATTTATACCAACATTAGTACCTACAGGTGAAAGTTTTGTTGAGTGCACTAAAAGCTCGCGTCCGCCGACTTCAACGTCCATTTCATAGTGGACTCCCTTGAAGGTAAGGTCAGTAACTATGCCTTTTAACGTTCCATTTTCAGGAGAAACCAGCTCAATATCCTCAGGTCTTATTACAACATCAACAGGCTTATTTTCACCAAAACCTTTGTCTACGCATGCGAATTTAGCTCCTAGAATCTCTACAAGTTCATCGCGGATCATTGTTGATCTGATAATGTTACTGTCGCCGATAAAGTCTGCAACAAAGGCATTTTCAGGTTCGTTATATATTTTTTCGGGAGAACCTTCCTGCTGAATGTAGCCCTGGTTCATGACAACGATGTGATCTGACATTGTGAGGGCTTCTTCCTGATCGTGTGTTACATAAATAAAGGTAATTCCCAGTTCTTCTTTAAGCCTTTTAAGCTCATACTGCATGTCCTGACGCATTTTAAGGTCAAGTGCGCCCAAAGGCTCATCAAGCAAAAGAACTTTTGGCTCATTTACAATAGCTCTTGCAATAGCGATTCTTTGCTGCTGACCACCTGATAAAGATTCAGGGCTTCTGTTTTCGTAGCCTTCAAGATTTACAAGTTTAAGGGCATATTTGATCTTATCCTTTATATAGCTGTCAGATTTGTTCTTTATCTTAAGACCAAAAGCGATATTTTCCGCTACTGTCATATGTGTAAAAAGAGCATACTTCTGAAAGACAGTATTAAGCTGTCTTTTGTTGGGAGAAAGACTTGTTATGTCTTTTCCGTCAAATATAACACGTCCCTTATCAGGCGTTTCAAAACCACCTATTATACGCAAAGTTGTAGTTTTGCCACATCCGCTTGGTCCAAGCAGTGTAACAAAAGAATTCTCATATATAGAAAGATTAAGGTCATCCAAGATCAACTGACCATCATATGACTTACTGATATGTTCAAGTGTAATTAAGTCTTTACCCATTTCCTGCTCCTGATTATTAAAAAAGTATAAAAACTGACTTACTTTATTTTAATAAAGTTGTAGTAAGTGTCAATTACTTTTTTGTGTGATTTTTATGCTGTTTTTATCACAGTAAGTAACGATTGTTCCGTAGGTGGTATCGTAAGTTTCTATGTCAAGTGATGACAACAGATCCATAAGCTTTTCTTCAGCAGGTCTTTCGTTTGAAGTGCTGATAACTGCATAAGCAGGATCAACAATAGCGAGCAGGTCAGCTGTGTTTTTGGTATAACCTCCATGGTGGGGCATTTTGATCCAATCTGCGGTCAAAGAGTAATCGTCATTTATTACCTGTTCGATCCTGTCTTTTTCAATATCGCCGGTGAAAAGAAATTTTTTTGTCCCAAAGGTTATCATTGAAACCAGGGACATGTTGTTGTCCATGTTTTTGCTGTCTGAGAGCAGAACTTCCGGCGAAGATGCAGGGTAAATATCAATAGAAAGGTCATTATAGTCAAAAGAGATATTTTCATTTACGAAATAAACATTTTCTCTTGCTTTTATGCTGTCCATCAGACCTGCATAATATTCCTTCTGGCTCACATAGTCGGCAAGATAAATGTTCTTTACATCTACTGATGATAGTATTTTTACAGCACTTCCAATATGATCCTGGTCATAGTGGGTGAGGATAAGAAAGTCTATTTCTGTAATTGAATTATCCTTTAGGAAACTATCGATAGTAGAATAGGCATCATAGGTTCCTGTATCGATCATTCCGACAATGTCACCTTCTTGCAGTACGGCACAGTCAGCTTTTCCTACGTTTAAATTGGTTATGGTAAGACTTCCTCCAGCGATTTCTGATGGTATATCAGAGGTGCTGGAATTGCCATGTGCTATAAACTGAGTAAGACCTATCAATAGGATCAAAAGACATATGATAAGAATTAGTAATAGACCTGAGCGTGATTTGTTTTTCTTCATTTGCTATCCTTTTTTGTTTTTTTATATTAGTTTTATTATGGCATTATTTTGTGTCGGGTGTGTAAAAAAATAATAAAAAAGCTTAATTATTGATTACCTGCATGTACACATGATATATAATCAAATTAGAAATGCAATATTGATAATAATGCGAGGTGTTCCAATGAGTGGTGGATTAGGGATTATAGCTCTTGAATCATTTGCAGAATCAGCAAAAAGAATCGATAAGATCCTTTGCGAGTGGCGCGGCGCAGACAGCTTTCTTATTGAATGTATATGCCCGAGATTTTCAAGCGGTGAGGGTAAAGCTGTGTTAAAAGAATCTGTCAGGGAAAAAGATATTTTTATCCTGGTGGATGTGTGCAACAATTCTATAAAGTACAAATTCGACGGAGAGTATAACAGAATGTCTCCCGATGATCATTATGCTGATCTTAAGAGGGTTATTGGCGCCTGCAATGGAAAGGCGAGATCCATTACTGTGGTTATGCCGTTTCTTTATGAAAGCAGGCAGCACAGAAAGGTTTTAAGGGAATCCCTTGACTGTGCTCTTATGCTAAGAGAATTAGAGCTTCTTGGAGTTGATAATCTGATCACTTTTGATGCCCACGATCCAAGAATGCAAAATGTACTTCCTTTAAATGGTATTGAGAATATTTCTCCAACTTTACAGTTTACCCAGGCTCTTTTGACTGAGTATGATGATATTGAAATTGATTCGGAGCATCTCCTTATCATAGCACCTGATGAGGGAGCAACTGAGAGAGCGGTATTTCTTTCTTCCGTTTATGGCGTTAATCTTGGTATGTTTTATAAAAGAAGGGATTACAGCCGTGTTGTTGATGGGATGAATCCCATAATTGCGCATGATTTCTGTGGCGGTGACATAAGCGGGATGGATGCGATCGTAATTGATGATATGATCGTTTCCGGCAAGAGTATGCTTGATGTGTGCAGGCAGCTCAAGGAAAGAGGCGCCAAAAGAGTATTTATTTTTGCAACCTTTGGTCTGTTTTCTTATGGCTTTAAGGAATTTGATGAAGCATATGAAAAGGGCTATTTTGAAAGGATATTTACAACTAATCTTATTTATCAGAAAAAAGAACTGCTTAGTAAAGAATACTATTACAGCGTCAATATGAACAGGTATATAGCATCTGCCATAGACACCTTAAACAGAGGAAAATCCATGTATAAACTTGTAAGACCACAGGACAGGATTAAGGAAGTTATTGCAGAGTATAAAGCAAAAGACGTTTAAAGTTTTGATTTCTTGTGATAGAATGTAGAAAATACGTAATTCTAGGAGGCAAACTAGTAATGGCTGGTAAAGATAAATACGTAGCTTATGTGTCAAGTTATACATCCGGACTGGGCACAAAGTATGGAATCAGAATTTATGATGTAGATCTTGAGAATGGAAGGCTTTATGAAAAGCAGAAGGTTGAAATAACCAATTCTTCTTATATTGGAATTTCACATGATAATAAAACTCTATATTCCATAACTGATGCTGGAGTAGAGTCTTATCACATTCTTCCTGACGGAAGTCTTGAATTTTTGAACGAGGCTTCTATCAATGGTATGCGTGGTTGCTACCTCAATATGGACCAGAGCGATAAGTTCCTTATTACAGCAGGTTATCATGATGGTAAGGTTACTATATTGAGGCTTAATAAGGATGGCAGCATCGGTGAGATCACTGATGAGAAATATCACAAGGGCCTGGGCACTGCTGCAGGACGTAATCATGTTCCTCATGTTCAGTGCATCAAGGTTACAAAAGACAACAAGTATCTTCTTGCAGCAGATCTTGGAATGGACAGGATAAATGTTTATTCACTTGATATGGAAACAGGTAAGATAAAAGAAGTAGATGTTATCCATTGCGATCAGGAGTCATCTCCAAGACATATGCAGTTCTCAAAGGAAGGCAAATTCCTTTATGTATGTCTTGAGCAGAAGTGCTCTATAGAAGTTTATTCTTATGAAGATAAGAACGGAGATCCTGAGTTTGAAAGGATCCAGTCAGTATCAACTTCTGAAGAGGCTGATTCAATCGGTGTTGCAAGCAGCGCACTTACTTTCTCAGAGGACTACAATTATCTTGTAAGTTCTACTGCAGGTGAAAATAACGCACTCGTATTCAAGGTAGATAAAGAAACAGGTCTTATCACTAATAAGATCCAGCTTCCTGTTGCAGGTGAGTACCCTAAGGATGCAGCTCTTTTCCCTGACAACAAGCACCTTGTATCTCTTAACCACGAGTCAGATACACTTACATTCTTTACAGTTGATATGGACAAGGGAACAATGGTCATGAACGGACCTGAGCTTCCTGTATCAAGACCTAACTGTATCGTTTTCCATAAACTTTAATTTTTGAAATCAGAGCCTTCGCCAAGGTGCGAGGGCTTTTGGCTTATATTGGGAGGAAAATATGTCAGGATCTGTATTTGGTAAAAATATAAAGATGTCTACCTGGGGAGAGTCACACGGAAAAGCACTTGGGGTAGTGGTCGATGGATTTCCGGCTGGAATGGAGCTGGATATTTCAGATATTCAGAAGTTTCTTGACAGGAGAAAGCCTGGAACGTCTCCTGCAACAACACCTAGAAAAGAGGATGATGCTGTTGATATTCTTTCCGGCGTTTTTGAAGGAAAGACAACAGGTACACCGATTTCTCTTATTGTAAAAAATACTTCTCAAAGATCTCAGGATTATAGCGAGATTGCGCAGTATTACAGACCGGGCCATGCAGATTTTGGCTTTGATGAAAAGTATGGATTTAGAGATTACAGAGGCGGCGGAAGATCCTCTGGAAGAGAAACCATAGGAAGAGTTGCTGCAGGTGCACTTTGCAGCAAACTCCTTCAGGAAATGGGAATTGAAGTCTTTGCTTTTACAAGGGCAATAGGAGATGTTGAGATAAATGATGCAAATTTTGACAGGGAGAGCATCCTAAAGACTGCCACAGCAATGCCTGATCCTGAAGCGGATAAAAGAGCTATGGACCTCATAAATAAGTGCAAAATGGAGCAGGATTCCGTTGGAGGAATCATAGAATGCCATATCAAAGGCCTTCCTGCGGGCATTGGTGAAACAGTTTTTGATAAGCTGGATGCTGTTATTTCCCATGCTGTTATGAGTATAGGGGCTGTAAAAGCTGTTGAAATAGGCGATGGAACAAAAGTTTCTTCGTACAGAGGATCTGAAAATAACGATCCTTTTGAAATTGTTGAGGGAGATATTTGCAAAAAGACTAATCACTCTGGGGGAATTCTCGGCGGAATGTCGGATGGAAGTGAGATTATAGTAAGGGCTTATGTAAAGCCTACTCCAAGTATTTCTAAGACTCAGACTACTATAAATAAGTCCGGTGAGAATATTGAGATAAATATTCACGGCAGGCATGACCCTGTTGTAGTCCCAAGGGCGGTTGTAGTGGTTGAAAGCATGTGTGCTTTCTCAGTTTTAGATCTTATGATATCAAATATGAGTTCAAGAACTGATTATATTAAAGCTTTTTATGCCAAGTAATTCTTAGATAAATAGTGAATTTTTGCTAAATAAGTTATATAATGATTGTTAGATGCCAAAGAAAACGGCCTTTTGCGTCTAACATATCATCTTAAGTACAGTCAGCGCTTGATATCCGAAATAAGAGGGGATTTCTGATATGAATGCCAGTAACTTACAGAGGAAATTATCTTATAAAGAAAAGATAATTTTCAGAGTTAAAAAATTTAATAGAAAACATAAGGCTCTTTCCTTTTTAGGGCTTGCCTATGCAGTTATATCAATTACGAGCTACAACTTTTTGTTTTACTTCTATAGTAATGCCAAGAGATTTATAAGCCTTGCATGTATCTTGCTTTTCTTTGTATCAAGTAGTAGTTTTTCGCATCCAGGAATGTCTTTTGATATCAGTTTTGATTCTGATATGAATATTGATGGTTATTCGGGTGACTCTGCAGGAGAATTGTCTGAAGTTATAGACTATGAGTCTCAAGCGGAGCTTTCAGTAACTACAGTTGATGAAGATCTTCTTGAAGAGGCTATGGAAAGTGTTAATCCTGATGCCACAGAAGCAGAGCATATGATATCTGATAATAAAGCTACTTTATCAGAGATTTTGGCTGCAACAAGCAGTACCTCAGATGCAAAAGATGGCTCTGAAGTAGAGATTTCTGAAACTGAAGTCGAAGAGGTTCCACTTTCAGATGCTGTACCGGAGCATTCTTTTTCCAGTGATGACTGGCAGATAGCTCTTATAAACAAACAGCATCCAATACCTGAAGATTACGAGGTTTCTCTTGGAACTATCAATGGTTCGATGAGATGTGATGAGAGAATAATCTCACCACTTCTTGAAATGATGAGAGCTGCTAGCAAAGATGGTGCTAATCTTATTATTTGCTCACCATACAGGGATATGGACCGACAGACTATGCTTTTTACCAATAAGGTAGACAGATATATGAATGGCGGTATGTCTTATATGGAAGCTTACAATCTGGCTTCACAGGCTGTAACTGTTCCCGGATCTTCAGAGCATCAGATCGGACTTGCTATAGATATTATCTGTGATGGATATTCAAGCCTCGATGAAGGCTTTGCAGATACAAAAGCCGGAAAATGGCTTGCTGAAAACAGCTATAAATATGGCTTTATCCTTCGATATCCTTTGGGAAAAGAGGATATAACAAGCATAGAATTTGAGCCATGGCATTTCAGGTACGTGGGAGTTGATGCTGCCACAGTCATGTATGAGAATGGAATATGCCTTGAAGAGTTTTGGAACACTTATGTTAATTGATCGAGGATTTTTATGTATAAGATTTTAAAAAAAGATGGAAACGCCAAAAGGGCTGAATTTACTACAGTTCATGGAACTGTGCAGACTCCTGTATTTATGAACGTTGCAACTGTTGCAGCTATTAAGGGTGGTGTTTCCACAGAGGATCTTGAAGGGATAGATACACAGGTTGTCCTTTCAAATACTTATCATTTGCACTTGAGACCGGGCGACGAGCTTGTTTACAGAATGGGCGGACTGCATAAGTTTATGTCATGCAACAAGCCTATATTGACTGATTCAGGCGGATTCCAGGTCTTTTCTCTTGCCAAAACACGTAAGATCAGGGAAGAAGGCGTGTATTTCCATTCTCACATTGATGGCCACAAGCTCTTTATGGGACCTGAAGAGAGTATGAGAATACAGTCACATCTTGGTTCTACTATAGCTATGGCATTTGATGAGTGTCCTTCTGCCAAGGCAGAGCACGAATATGTTCAGATGTCTGTAGACAGAACAACCAGATGGCTCCTTAGATGTAAAAAAGAAATGGACAGGCTTAACGGTCTTGAATACACTGTAAACCCTCATCAAATGCTTTTTGGAATTAACCAGGGTGCTATATTTGATGATATTAGGATCGAACATGCCAAACGTATAAGCGAACTTGATCTTGACGGATATGCGGTTGGTGGTCTTGCAGTTGGTGAGTCTCATGAGGAAATGTATCATGTACTTGACACTGTTGTACCATTCCTTCCGGAAAACAAGCCAACTTATCTGATGGGAGTAGGTACTCCTGCCAATATCCTTGAGGCTGTAGACAGAGGCGTAGACTTCTTTGACTGCGTATATCCAAGTAGAAATGGCCGCCATGGTCACCTCTATACAAACAGAGGACATATAAATATTCTTAATGCCAAGTATGAGATGGATGACACTCCTATTGAAGAGGGATGTGGATGTCCTGCCTGTCGCAGATACACCAAGGCTTACATAAGACATCTTCTTAAAGCCGGTGAGATGCTTGGAATGAGACTTTGCGTGCTTCATAACCTTTATTTCTATAATCACATGATGACAGAAATAAGAGAGGCTATTGAAAAGGGAGAGTATAAGGAATACAAAAAGAGAAAGCTTGAGGGGATGCTTGAGTTTGACAGCGAAACCATCGCTGATGGCTATAATATCGCTAGAAACTGGCGCAAAGGTTAAGAAAAATCAAGGCAGTATTGATTTTTCTTAATGGATGTATATATTCACTTGAATTTGATTTTCCTTTTTAGTATTATTGATTGGTATATATTACAAGTTTTGGAGGAAGGTATGGGATTATTTTTAACTACTGAATCTGCTGGCTCAAGCACAGCATTTATAACAACAATGCTTGTTTATGCTGCATTTATGGTTGCTATCTACTTCTTGTTCATGCGCCCTAACAGAAAAGAGCAGAAGCAGAAAGCTCAGGTACTTGCATCACTTGCAGTAGGTGATAGCGTTAGAACAACAGGCGGCTTTATCGGAACAGTTATTGATATCAATGATGACATGGTGATCGTAGAATTTGGTAACAATAAGAACTGTCGTATTCCTATGGTTAAGGAAGCAATTGTTGAAGTTGAAAAGCCTGAAGATGCAGTTGCAACTGCTGCTACAGATAGTAAGGATTCAAAGAAAAAGTAATTGACGGATTTAAGCCTGGCCAAGGTGCGCCCTGGTCAGGCTTATTCTATAAGTAAATAAAACACAAAGGAGCATGGGGATGAAGCTTAATGTTACATGTATTCCAGGCGACGGTATCGGACCTGAAATAGTAAAGGAAGCCAAAAAAGTTCTTGATAAAGTGTGTGAAAAGTATGGACATGAAATATCTTATAAAGATGTATTGATGGGTGGATGTTCTATTGATGCCTATGGTGTGCCTCTGACAGATGAGACAATTGCTGCAGCAAAGTCTGCAGATGCTGTTTTGATGGGATCTATCGGTGGAGATACAAGTACATCTCCATGGTACAAGCTTGAACCGTCAAAGAGGCCTGAGGCTGGTCTTTTGGGACTTCGCAAAGCTTTAAATCTCTTTGCGAATCTGCGTCCTGCATATTTGTATCCTGAGTTAAAAGAAGCCTGCCCTCTTAAAAAAGAAGAGGCTGAAAAAGGCTTTGATATGCTTATAATGAGAGAGCTGACAGGTGGCTTGTACTTCGGCGACAGATGTACAAAAGAAGTAGATGGCGAGCTTGTTGCAACAGATACACTTGTTTACAAAGAAAGCGAGATCCGTCGCATTGCAATTAAAGCTTTTGAAGTTGCAAGGAAGAGAAGATGCTCTGTGATAAGTGTCGATAAGGCTAATGTTCTGGATTCTTCAAGACTTTGGAGAAAAGTTGTTGAGGAAGTTAAAAAGGATTATCCAGATGTGTCGCTTTCTCATATGCTTGTTGATAACTGCGCTATGCAGCTTGTTAAGAGTCCGTCATCATTTGATGTAGTTCTTACTGAGAACATGTTTGGTGATATCTTATCTGATGAAGCCAGCATGATCACCGGGTCTATTGGAATGCTTCCTAGTGCTTCCCTTAATGATTCCAGTTTTGGACTATATGAGCCAAGTCATGGCAGCGCTCCTGATATTGCAGGAAAAGATCTGGCAAACCCTATTGCTACAATTCTTTCTGCTGCGATGATGTTAAGATATTCATTTAATCTGGATAAAGAAGCTGATGCTATTGAAGAAGCTGTTAAGAAAGTCCTCAAGGAAGGCTACAGAACAAAAGATCTATGCCTTAATGATGAGGAAGGCTTTGAAATAGTCGGATGCATAAAAATGGGGGATTTGATTGCTGAACGAATTAGCGGTTGAAAAAACTGAAAAGAAAATATATGACATTTTGCCACATGAGCCGGAAACAATAGCAATGGCACTTCTGGTGATAGGTATGGGTGCTTATTATCTGTGGAGAATGTTTGCTATAACCCCGCAGTATGATGAACTGTATACTTACTATACTTTTATAAGTAAGGGGCCTTTTTATGCGGCAATTCACTGGCCACTTCCCAATAATCATGTTGGATATTCGGTGCTTTCCGGATTTGTTGATTATTTTGGAAATTCCTACTTTGGGCTAAGGGGAGTTTCGTTTGTTTGTGCCATAAGTAATCTGATACTTGTTTACAGGATATGCAAGAGATTCTTTTCCCATGGACTTCCTTTTGCGGCAGCTCTTTTATATGCTTCCATGCAGGTTGTCAATGAGTACAGTGTTCAGGGCAGAGGGTATACACTGGCAACACTTTGTTTCCTCTTATCCATTTACTGCATTTGTCAGATCTGCAGCCTCGGTGAAAAGAGAATGTATTTGTACTTTTCACTATTTGGAGTTATCGTACTTGGCCTTTATACAGTACCAAGCAGCGTATACTGGGTTGTACCTGTAGGACTTTCCGGAGCTTTGTATCTTCTGATAAACGCTGTAAGAAGTAAAAGCGTATATGATAAGCCATCAGATAATATATACAGGAAAAAACTCATAAATCTTGTATTTTCGGGCCTGTTTGCTGCTGCCGGAACTACGTTTTTATACTCTGTAATATGGCTTGCAATTGGTTCAAATCTTCTTGTTAAGACTTCAGGATCTGAGTTTTTTGGATGGACACACGGAGCAGTTCTTTTGCGATCTCCCATGAAAGCTCTTTTAACAGGAGTAGATTATATGTTATCTCAGCCATATATTCAGAGCCTTGAACCTGATGTTTTCTGGCAGAGATACTTGGGCTGGAATTACAGCATGTTAAACTACATGCTTCCTGGAATGGTAATTGTATTGATCATATTCATTCTGGCTGGAATGGGCTGTATGATCTATGAATGCATAAAGCATTTCGAATATAGCAGGACGGTAATAAATCTTGTTGCCATCGTAAATCTTTTGTTTATAGGTGTAATGCTTATTCTTCAAAAGAAATTACCTTATCTTAGAGTTTTTGGATATAGCAGTTTTATTGTTGTCTTATGTGTGTGTTCTGTTTTTGAGAGACTGATAAATGTACATATCAGGATATACAATAGAAAAATATCAGGATTAAGCGGTGAAAACGCTGCGTCTAAAGAAAATGAGATCATATCCCGCGAAGCAAAGTGGTACTTTGGACTTGGGGTTTACATTCCTACAATTTGTATTGCAGTTTTGTTCCTGCTTAGAGTTACAAGCTCTGACTTTAACTGCCAGCTTGGACATAGAGAAAACGAATTGTTCAATACACTTTATATTGCGGATGTGACCAAGAAAAACAATCCGGCTGTTTTGGACTGTGATCAGCAGTACCTTATGAAATTTGGCTGGGACATTGATTGTACCAAGACAGATGTTGACGATGCAGACATGGTTATTGTTGATAAGGATATGCTTCAAAGCGGTTATAGTGGCGAGGATTTTTGGAAATTCTATCAGACTCATGAGACGATAAATTGGGATTATTTAAAGTCCATGAGAGTTATATATGAAAGTGAAGATTTTATTTTGTATGTGAAATAATTAAATTTATTATAATTTTTGTTTATATAGGAGGAGAATATCATGACAATGAACAGCGACAGAGTTATGAAAGGACTTCAGCAGGCACCACATAGAAGCCTTTTTAACGCACTTGGTTTTACCGAAGAAGAGAGAAGAAAACCCCTAATTGGTATTGTTAGTTCTTATAACGAAATCGTTCCGGGCCATATGAACCTCGATAAGATTACAGAAGCAGTTAAGCTTGCTGTAGCTGAAGCAGGCGGTATGCCTGTTGTAGTTCCTGCAATTGCGGTATGCGACGGAATTGCTATGGGTCACATTGGCATGAAGTATTCTCTTGTAACAAGGGATCTTATAGCAGATAGTACAGAGTGTCTTGCAAAAGCCCATGCATTTGACGGTATGGTATGTATTCCAAACTGTGATAAGAATGTACCTGGACTTTTGATGGCTGCTGCAAGAGTTAATATTCCTACTGTATTTGTATCCGGCGGTCCTATGATGGCAGGAAGAGTAGATGGTCACAAGACATCACTTTCTTCCATGTTTGAGGCTGTTGGCAGTGTTTCTGCAGGTAAGATGACAGAAGAGAAGCTCTGCGAGTATGAAGAGAAGGCTTGTCCTACATGTGGTTCATGTTCAGGTATGTATACAGCTAATTCCATGAACTGTCTTACAGAGACAATCGGAATGGGACTTCCTGGAAATGGAACAATTCCTGCTGTATATTCTGCAAGGATCAGACTTGCTAAACATGCAGGCTATGCTGTTATGGACCTTGTTAAGAAAGATATCAGACCAAGAGATATCATGACAAAGGATGCGTTCATGAATGCGCTTACTTTGGATATGGCACTTGGCTGTTCTACAAACACAATGCTTCATTTACCTGCAATTGCTCATGAAGCCGGAGTTGAGCTTAATATGGAGATTGCAAATGAAGTTTCAAGCAGAACTCCTAACCTTTGTCACCTGGCTCCTGCTGGCCCAACATACATGGAAGACCTCAATGAAGCAGGCGGTGTTTTGGCTGTAATGTCAGAGCTTGTTAAAAAGAACCTTCTTAATACAGACGCACTTACTGTTACAGGAAAGACTATTGGAGAGAATCTTGCAGGTGTAAAGAACCTTAATCCTGAGGTTATCAGACCAATAGAGAATCCTTATATGCAGTCAGGTGGAATTGCAGTTCTTAAGGGAAATATTGCTCCTGACACAGGTATTGTTAAGAAATCTGCTGTTGTTCCTGAAATGATGACTCATGAGGGACCTGCAAGAGTATTTGATTGTGAGGAAGATGCAATTGCAGCAATCCTTGGCGGCAAGATTGTAGCAGGAGATGTTGTGGTTATCAGATATGAAGGACCTAAGGGCGGCCCTGGAATGAGAGAGATGCTCAATCCTACATCGGCTATTGCAGGAATGGGACTTGGATCATCTGTAGCTCTTATTACAGATGGACGTTTTTCCGGCGCAAGCAGAGGTGCTTCCATAGGACACGTATCTCCTGAAGCTGCAGTTGGCGGACCTATCGCGCTTATTGAAGAAGGAGATATCATCAGTATTGATATTCCTAATAACTCTCTTAATGTAAAGGTTTCTGATGAAGTTCTTGCTGAGAGAAGAAAGAACTGGAAGCCTAGAGAGCCTAAGGTAACTACAGGATATCTTGCTCGTTATCGTGAGCTTGTAACTAGTGGTAACCGTGGAGCTATTTTGGAAATTCCAAGAGCTTGATCATTCGAATATTATTAAATAAGACTACTGAAAGTAAGGAGTTTTTTTATCATGCAGTTAACTGGAGCACAGATTGTTTTAGAGTGTCTTAAGGAACAAGGCGTTGATACGGTTTTTGGTTATCCCGGCGGAACAATTTTAAATATTTATGATGAACTATACAAACAGCAGGATGATTTTTTACATATCAGAACATCGCATGAGCAGGGCGCTGCTCATGCGGCTGATGGTTATGCAAGGTCTACCGGAAAGGTTGGAGTTTGTATGGCTACAAGTGGTCCCGGTTCTACAAATCTTGTAACCGGCATTGCAACTGCTTATATGGATTCGGTTCCTATGGTTGCAATTACTTGTAATGTAAATCTGCCTCTTTTGGGTAAGGATTCTTTCCAGGAGGTTGATATAGCAGGCATAACCATGCCTATTACAAAGCATGGATATATTGTTAAGGATGTAAAAGAGCTTGCATCTACTTTGAGGAAGGCTTTCAAGATTGCAAAAAGTGGAAGACCGGGCCCTGTTCTTGTTGATATTACGAAGGATGTTACACAAAAGAGCTGTGACTACAAGGCTGCTGCAATTGCAGAAGAAAAAAGAAAAGTAACTTACGACCATGACGATATATTAACAGCTATTAAGATGATCAAAGCATCAAAGAGACCATATATCTATGTGGGCGGTGGTGCTGTAATATCTGGTGCTTCTGAGGAACTAAAGAAGTTTGCTCATACGATTGATGCACCTGTATGTGACACTCTAATGGGTAAGGGTGCTTTTGATGGCACTGATGAGCTCTACACAGGTATGATCGGTATGCATGGTACCAAGACTTCGAACTTCGGAGTTAGTGAGTGCGACCTTTTGATCACACTGGGAGCTAGATTTTCTGACAGAGTTACCGGTAATGCCAAGACTTTTGCTTCCAAGGCAAAGATTCTTCAGATCGATATTGATGCTGCAGAGATAAACAAAAATATCAGGACCAATTTTGCTATTGTAGGTGATCTTAAAGAGGTTCTCTCAGAAATAAATAAAGAAATTTCTGTTATGGATCATTCTGAATGGCTTGATAAGATAAAGGATTATAAAAAGAAATATCCTTTAAATTACGAGACAGATAAGCTTACATGCCCATATATCATTGAAGAGCTGGATAAGCTTACAAAGGGTGAAGCCATCATATCTACAGATGTTGGACAGCATCAGATGTGGGCTGCGCAATATTATAAGTTCAGACATCCAAGAACATTTTTGACTTCAGGCGGTCTTGGAACAATGGGCTATGGTCTTGGTGCATGTATTGGTGCGAAAGCAGGAAACCCGGATAAGCTTTGTATCAATATTGCTGGAGATGGCTGCTTTAGAATGAATATGAACGAGTTGGCAACAGCATCTAAGTATAACCTTCCTATCATTGAGATAGTGATCAACAACAATGTTCTTGGAATGGTTAGACAGTGGCAGACACTGTTTTATGAAAAGCATTATTCTCAGACAATCTTTGAGGACAAGGTTGATTACTGCAAGGTGGCTGAAGCTCTTGGATGTGCTGCTTTCAGAATTACCAAGAAGTCTGAAGTGGTTCCTACTTTGAAAAAAGCTATAAACGCAGGCAAACCTGTTGTAATTGATTGTATAATAGAGGAAGATGATAAGGTGTTCCCTATGGTTCCGGCAGGAGCATCTATCAGCGAAGCATTTGATGCAGGGGATCTTGCTTCGAAAAAATAATTAGAAATAATGAAAAGTGATTTTGGGGGAGATCATGAGTAGAGCTTTAAAGGGATTACTAATTACACTTGCTGTTTCAATTGCAGCTTTTATAGCTGTTTATATTGGACTGGGCTTCTATTACATGAATGGTTTTCCCTGCTTTACCTGGATCAATGGAGTTTATTGCACTGGAAAAAGTGTTGATGAAGTAAATGAAGAGCTCTGTCAAAAATATAAGTATGATGGTATTGCCATCACTGATATTAGCGGAGCAGAGCTCTTTATATCTGCTGAAGATGCGGGTGTTCGTATTGATTTTACCAATATGCTTGATTCGTATCTGTCTGATAAAAATCCTTTTGCATGGGGCTATTATTTTTTTAAAAGCCTCGTTGTGAATCTGTCTCCAGATGTATATGTTGATAAAGATGCAGTAAGAGACATAATATCCAAATGGGAAATATTCCTTGATGATGATGAACTTAATATTAGCATTGAAAAAACCAGGGATAGTGGCTATATTTTAAAAGACAATCTAAGCAAAGCTCCTGTTCAGGAGGCTATTTCACAGACTGTAATTGATAGTATAAAAGCGCTGCAAACTGAGGTCAAACTCTATAAGGTTGACGGATGTTATACTGAAATTCAGTTAAATGAAGAACAGCAAAAGATAGTTGATCTGTATAACAAGGTAGATGCCCTTCAGTCCTGCATGATCACCTATAAAATAGCAGATGAAGAAGTTAAACTGGATAAAAAGATAGCGGCTTCTTTTATACTTACGGAAGATGATCTTGAAAGTGCAAAGGAAGAAAAAGTATCTAAAAAACTCCCTGGAAGTGGTCTGTTTATAGCAGGCACGGAAGAAGAGAAATTTCCTGAGGATGACATTATTATCGTTGAGGGATTTTTGATGGATTCAAATGGGAATCTGATCCTTGGAGAAAGCAGGATGTATGATTTTCTTCATGATCTTTCAGCATCTCACAGCACTGAATGGGATCTTGTAAGGTATAGAAGTGGCGATGAGAATGCCGAGATCATAATAAACAATAATAGTAAGGGCAATGGGCTTGTCTACGATATAGATTCTGAGTTTGAGCATTTAAAAGAAGCTTATCTTTCGGGTACTACAATGAATGAGGAAGTCAGAACTCTGGAGCTTTCTGATTCGGCAGTTGTATTTAATGCAAAGGAAAGTCTTGGGGATACCTATATAGAAGTAAATATGGGAAAACAGGAGCTCTTTTACTATGTTGAAGGGGAGCTTTCTATGAATATGCCAATTGTTACGGGGAATGTTAACAGGGGAAGAGGAACTCCAACAGGAATATTCCCTGTCTATAATAAACGATATCACACAAATTTAGTTGGAGTAGATTACGTGTCTTATGTAAACTATTGGCTTGGAGTTCATAAAGGAGTTGGTATTCATGATGCTACCTGGAGATCAAAATTTGGAGAAGAAATATATAAAAGAGATGGCTCACATGGCTGCATAAACTGTCCTTTAGATACTGTTTCGCAGTTGTGGGAGGTCGTCGAAGTTGGAACTCCGGTTGTCTTGTATTACTGATATAGTCTGGAATATGTAAACTTGCTATGAGAATATGAAATGTTTTTTTACCATTTCATATTTTTTTAATTTCTTCAGTCAAAAAAATAAAATAACATTAATTATGGAATTGCATTATTGACATTTCTTTTATCATGACTACAATGTATTTAAAGGTTAAATTTAGCGATTCAACTCGCTGAAGAATATTATCAATATTACAAAAATCATCCACATGGATTATAGGAGGAGAGAAATGTCAAGAGTTTACAATTTTAGTGCTGGCCCGGCTGTTTTGCCAGAAGAAGTATTAAAACAGGCAGCTGCAGAGATGCTGGATTACAACGGATGCGGAATGTCTATCAATGAGATGAGTCATAGATCCAAGACTTTCGACAATGTCATCCAGACTGCAGAGCAGGATATCAGGGATCTTATGAATATTCCTGATAATTATAAGGTTCTCTTTTTACAGGGCGGTGCAAGTCAGCAGTTTGCAGCAGTTCCACTTAATCTTATGAAAAATGGTAAGGCTGCTTATATTATTACCGGTCAGTGGGCTAAAAAAGCTTATCAGGAAGCTCAGAAATATGGTGAGGCCATTGAAGTAGCTTCCAGTGCTGATAAGACATTCTCCTATATACCTGATTGTTCAGATCTTCCAATTCCTGAAGATGCAGATTATGTTTACATCTGTGAGAACAACACTATCTATGGAACAAAGTTTAAGACTTTGCCTAATACAAAAGGACATATTCTTGTTTCAGACGTCTCTTCATGCTTCTTATCAGAACCTGTGGATGTTACAAAATATGGAGTTATCTATGGCGGCGTTCAGAAGAACGTTGGACCTGCAGGCCTTGTAATAAGCATCATTAGAGAAGACCTTATTACAGATGATGTTCCTGTTTATACTCCTACAATGCTTAAGTGGAAGACTCAGGCAGACAACGGATCTTTATATAATACTCCAAACTGCTGGAGCATTTACATGTGCGGGCTTGTATTTAAATGGCTCAAGGCACAGGGCGGTCTTGAAGAGATGAAAAAGAGAAATGAAGAGAAGGCTGCTGTTTTGTACGATTACCTTGATCAGAGCAAGATGTTCAAAGGCACAGTTCGCAAGGAAGACCGTTCTCTTATGAATGTTCCTTTCATCACAGACAGTGATGAACTCAACGCAGAATTTATTGCAGAAGCTACAAAGGCAGGATTTGTAAGCCTTAAGGGACACAGAACTGTTGGCGGTATGAGAGCAAGTATCTACAATGCAATGCCTATTGAAGGTGTTAAGAAACTTGTTGAATTCATGGATAAGTTTGAGAAGGAGAGAGCGTGATCATGTACAAATACAAGTGTTTGAATCCTATTGCAAAGATTGGACTTAATAATTTCACTGATAAATATGAGGCAGTTGATAATGTAGATGACGCAGAAGGCATTCTTGTGAGAAGCGCCAATATGCTTGAAATGGAGTTCTCTGATAATCTTCTTGCCATTGCAAGAGCAGGTGCTGGTGTAAATAATATTCCTTTAGACAGATGCGCGGAGGAAGGAATAGTTGTATTTAATACTCCGGGTGCCAATGCTAATGGCGTTAAAGAGATGGTACTTGCAGCTATGCTCATTGCTTCAAGAGATATCATCGGAGGAACTGAGTGGGTCAAGGCAAATGCCGGAGATCCGGATATTGCAAAGCTTACAGAGAAATCAAAAAAGAAATTTGCAGGAACTGAAATTTTTGGCAAAAAGCTTGGTATTATCGGACTTGGTGCTATTGGTGTAAGAGTTGCCAATGCTGCAAGACAGCTTGGTATGGAAGTTTACGGCTACGATCCATACCTTTCAATTGATGCTGCTTGGAGACTGTCATCAGATGTTAAGCACGTGACCAATGTAGATGATATCTATTCAAAGTGCGATATTATCACGGTTCATGTACCTGCTTTGGATTCTACAAAAGGTATGATCGGACAGGAAGCAATTGCAAAGATGAAGAAGGGTGTTATTATCCTCAATCTTGCAAGAGACATCCTTTGTGATGAGGTTGCGATCTTGGCTGGTATTAACTCAGGCAAGATCAGAAAATATGTTACAGATTTCCCAAATCCTACAACAGCAGGACATGACGGCTGTATAGTGATTCCTCATCTCGGAGCTTCAACAGAGGAGTCTGAGGACAATTGTGCAGTTAAGGCCGTTCTTGAAATGAAGGATTTTCTTGAAAACGGTAATATTAACAATTCAGTTAACTTCCCTAACTGCGATATGGGAATATGCAATAATCCTCGAATTGCGATTTATCACAAGAACGTCGCAAACATGATCAGCCAGTTTACAAAAGAAATTGGTGAGGCAGGATATAATATTTCAGATATGACAAATAAATCTCGTGGAGATTATGCTTATACTCTTATTGATCTTGAAGATGGAATCGAGGATGCACTTGTAAGTAAACTTGAAAAAATTGATGGAGTTATCAGGGTAAGAGTTGTAAGAAAAGACGTTTGATAAGGAAAATGTATTATAATATCGGGTAGGAGTAAAATCCTACTCGATTTTAATATGCGGAGGAATAAAGATGGCTGATATAAGACCATTTAGTGCAATAAGACCAAATACAGACATTGTTAAAGAAAAGGCTGCATTGCCTTATGATGTTTATAGCAGAGAAGAAGCTTATGAAGAAGTGATGAAGAATCCCAAGTCTTTTCTGGCAATAGACAGACCCGAAACCCAGTTTCCTAAAGATCAGGATATGTATGCCCCTGAAGTTTATGAAAAAGCCAGAGATATGTTAAGAAAGCAGATTTCTGATGGGACTTTTATAAAAGATGAGGACAAGTGTTTTTATATTTATGAGCAAACATTCAAGGGTAGAACTCAAACGGGAATTGTTGCCTGCGCATCTATTGATGATTATTTAAACAGCGTGATTAAAAAACATGAAAATACCAGAGCTGACAAGGAAGAAGACAGAATAAGACATGTCTATACCTGTGATGCACAGACCGGACCTATTTTTCTTTGCTATAGAAAAAACAGGCTTTTATCTGAGTTTGTTATGAAAATAAAAGAATGTGATGAGCCTGTTTACAATTTTGAATCTAAGGATGGCGTTGAGAACAGAGTCTGGGTCATCTCTGATGAAGAAGAAGTTAATACAATAAGCAGGATTTTTACGACCATAAATTCAATTTATATAGCTGATGGTCATCATAGATGTGCTTCGGCTGTCAAAGTTGGTCTTATGAAGAGAAAAGAAGGTGAAGGAAAGGTAAGAGGAAAGCTTAAATCTGACTACTTTTTGTCAGTTCTTTTCCCTGATGATGAACTTGAAATAATGGACTACAACCGCGTTGTAAAGGACTTAAATGGCCTTTCTGACATTGAGTTCATGGAAAGGATTTCTGAGAAGTTTGATGTTAATAAGGAAGATGCTCCTGTAAAACCTTCTTGCAAGGGACAGTTTGGAATGTATCTTGATGGCGCCTGGTACAGACTAAATGCAAAAGAAAGCATAAAATCAGACGATGCTGTTGCAGGACTTGATGTATCTATACTTCAGGATAAGGTTCTTTCACCTGTCCTTGGTATAGGTAATCCAAAAACTGATAAAAGAATTGATTTTATCGGTGGTATTAGAGGACTCTCAGAGATAGAGAAAAGATGCGGCAAGGACTGTAAAGTGGGCTTCTCTATGTATCCGACATCCATATCAGAACTCTTTGCGGTTGCAGATGAAGGACTTCTCATGCCGCCTAAGTCAACATGGTTTGAACCTAAGCTCTTAAGTGGGTTATTTATTCATGATATCTGTGGTACAATTGTATAGTGAAATTCACGTTTTTTGATCATATTTTCTTATTATAAATTACCCAATGGGGAGGGAGACATGAATAATAAGCTTTACAAGATGATGAATTGGCCTGAGATTGAGGAAATTATCTATTCTGATGGCGACAATCCACACAGAATTCTGGGCGCTCATAAAGTTGGCTCAAATTTCCTTATTCAGGCTTTTTATCCTGATGCAAAAGAGATAAGTGTCTTTGTTGAGAATACCAAAAAGACTTATCCTATGGAACTTGCAGATGAGGCGGGTTTTTATGCTGTTTTGGTTCCATACATCGAGAAGTTTAGATATAAACTCGTGATCACAGATGTTAATGGGGTAGAGACAACTGTAGATGATCCATATGCTTTTGGACCCTATATGGACAGAGAGGATTTTATAAAATTTGGCAGTGGTATACACTACCATATCTATGAAAAACTCGGCGCACATCCTATGAAGAGGGGAACTGTTCAGGGAACTCTTTTTGCTGTTTGGGCGCCTTCTGCTGCAAGAGTAAGCGTTATTGGTGACTTTAATAATTGGGATGGAAGAGTATGCCAGATGCATAGGCTTGACCCAATTGGTGTATTTGAGATCTTTGTCCCAGGTGCTAAGGAAAATGATGGATATCAGTTTGAGATCAAGACCAGGAGCGGTCTTATCTTCAAGAGACCTGATCCATATGCAATGCTTAGCCGCGGTGAGAATGGCATGATCTCAGTTATCAGTGAGAGAAAATCTATTGTCTGGAACGATTCCAAGTGGCTTGCACAGAGAAGAAAATTTGATCTTGATGAAGCGCCACTTTCAATCTGCGAGATTTCTATCGATGCTTTTGCCGGAAGACATGAAGGCAGAAGCACTATTGAAGAGATTACTTCGGATATTCTTGAATATGTACAGAATCATGGCTTTAACACTATTGAGCTTATGCCGGTAATGAAACATGTTCCGGGGCACTATTACCATATTCTGGATTTCTTTGCCCTTGATGATTCGAATGGCACACCGGAAGAGTTCATGAAATTTATTGACACATGCCATGCTGCAGGTATAAGAGTTATCCTTGACTGGGTTCCAACATTTTTCCCTAAGTCATCGTGTGGTCTTAGCAGTTTTGATGGAAAATGCCTCTATGAGTATGAAGATCCAAGGATTGGTGTTCATCCAAAGTCAGGGGATCTGATATTTGATTATGGCAGAAAGGAAGTTACTAACTTCCTTATTTCCAATGCTTTGTACTGGATTGAAAATTACCACATAGATGGCCTTAGAACATCTGATATTTCGAGAATACTTTATCTTGATTATGACAGAAAACCGGGAGAGTGGATTGCCAATATATATGGCGGAAACGAGAATCTGGAGGCTCTGGAATTTCTTAAACAGCTCACATCTGTCATTCATAGAAACAATCCGGGGGTCGTTCTCCTTACAAAAGAGACAGCTTGTTGGCCACAGGTTACTGATGCGGTAGATGATGGCGGCCTTGGATTTGATTATAAATGGAATAACGGCTGGACAAGGGACTTCCTTTCCTATATGCAAAATGATCCGCTCTTTAGGGCTGGTCACCATGATGAACTAACTTTCAGCATAATTTACAGTTATACTGAAAGATTTGTTCTTGGATTCACACATGAAGAGCTTGAAAAAGGTCTTGAGGGGCTTTATTATCTTATGCCTGGTGATTCGGTACAAAAGATGGCTAATTTGCGCCTTGCAATCAGCTACATGATGGTTCATCCAGGCAGAAAGCATTTATATATGGAGCCTGATGCCCTTACTGTAGATCAGTCTGTATTTGTTGAAAATATGCTCTCTAAGCTTAATAAGCTCTACTATGATCATGATGCTCTTCATCAGCTTGACAGCTCTGATGGTGGCTTTGAATGGATCAATAACATGGCTACTGATGAATGTATGCTTTCATTTGTCAGAAAAAGCAATGATTCAAAAGAGATGCTTCTTGTAGTGGCTAATATGGCCGGCGTTGAAAGAACAATTGAAATTGGCGTTCCTGCTGATGGCAGATACACTGAAATATTTAATAGTGATGACCTTTCCTATGGCGGAACTGGCGTTTTGAATGAGGGTAAAAAGGAAGCAAGAAGAAAAGAAGTGGATGGACGCGACTATTCTCTGTCTATTAAGATTGGTGCGGTATCTCTTTGTATCTTTAGCTATGTTCCTTATACTGAGCAGGAGAAAAAGATCCGTGCGATAAAGGAAGAAGAGGAAATCAAGAAAGAGGCCGAAAGACAGGAAAAACTTGCTGCTCTTAAGGAAATGCAGAGCAAAGAGGAAGAGAGAATCTTAAAAGAGCTCAAAGAAAAATATGAAAGAGAACTCTTAGAGCAGGAGAAGGCAATAGAAGAAAAGTATGAAAAGATTGAAGAAGAGAGAATTTCTACTATTGTATCGGCTGATGCCATAAAGAGTCTTTCTTCAAAGAAAAAGACAGGTTCAAAAGAATCTAAAAAGACTACAACTAAAACTTCTAAGAAGAAATAAATAATAAAAGCTGTGAATACAAGCAATGCTTGATTTCACAGCTTTTTTGCAAAAAAATAAAGCTGGAAATGGGACTTGAACCCACGACCTACTGATTACGAATCAGTTGCGCTACCAACTGCGCTATTCCAGCCTGCCACAAGGCACAAATTAAATTATACATTCCACAGCATGGATTTACAAGTAAAATTCAGAATTAATTATACTAATGTGCAGTATTTGTGCTATAATTTTAAATTGAAGTATTGTTTTTATTAGAGAGGATCGAATATGAAAGAACTTAAAGATTACGTTAGAACCATTCCTAACTTCCCTGAAGAAGGAATTATGTTCAGGGATATAACATCAGTTTTACAGGATCCTGATGGATTTAAGCTTGCAATCGATGAGATGACAAGGCTTGTTGCAGATCTTGATTTTGATGTGGTTCTCGGTGCTGAATCAAGAGGATTTATTTTCAGCGCACCTATTGCTTATCAGAGAGGTAAGGCACTTGTTCCTGTTCGTAAAAAAGGAAAGCTTCCTTGCGATACAGTAGAAGTTGAATATGATCTTGAATACGGCACAGCTGTTCTTGAGATACATAAGGATGCAATCAAGCCTGGACAGAAGGTACTTCTTGTTGATGATCTTATGGCTACAGGTGGAACAATCGAAGCTATGATCAAGCTTGTAGAACAGCTTGGCGGTGAAGTTGCAGGTATTCTTGTTCTTATGGAGCTTAAAGGCTTAAAAGGAAGAGAAAGACTTAGCAAATACAGACTTGATGCAGCAATCAGCTACGAAGGGAAGTAATTTTAATGGTACAAAACTTCGACGACGGAAAAATTGAAGCCATTGAGGAATTTCAATCGCCAGATGTGCTGTATGAAGGACTTATAGCAAGAGTAAGAAAATATCATCCATCGGATGATATTTCTCTTATTGAGAAGGCATATCAAAAGGCGGCTGAAGCCCACAGAGATCAAAGACGTAAATCGGGTGAACCATATATAATTCACCCTCTTTGTGTTGCAATAATACTTGCAGATTTAGAGCTTGATAAAGAAACTCTGGCGGCAGGTCTTCTTCATGATGTCGTTGAGGATACTATATGCACTAAAGAAGGGATCCAGGAGGAGTTTGGAGAGGATGTAGCTCTTTTGGTAGATGGAGTTACAAAACTGACTGCTCTGCAGCTTACAACTGACAGCGCCGGCAAGACTCAGGAACAGCTTGATATACAGGCTCAGAACCTTAGAAAGATGTTTCTTGCCATGGCAAAGGATATCAGAGTAATTCTGATAAAGCTTGCGGACAGGCTCCACAATATGCGTACTCTTTCTCATATGCCTCCTGAAAAGCAGTCCAGGATTGCGCAGGAGACCCTTGATATTTACTCACCTATTGCAGGAAGACTTGGTATCAGCCGTATCAAGGTTGAACTTGATGATCTTTCGCTTAAATATCTTAAACCTGATGTTTATTTTGATCTTGTTGAAAAGGTTGCAACAAGGAAAAGTGAGAGAGAAAAATACGTCGAGGACATTTGTGAAAATGTTCGAGATGCTATTTCTGCTGCAGGTATTACAGGCGATGTAAACGGCAGGGTAAAGCATTTCTTTAGCATATATAAAAAGATGCGCAACCAGAATAAGACTCTGGATCAGATCTATGATCTGTTTGCTATCAGGATAATAGTTGGTACTGTTAAGGACTGTTATGCAGCTCTTGGCGTTATACATGAGATGTATAAGCCTATTCCCGGCAGGTTTAAAGACTATATTGCCATGCCAAAGCCCAATATGTACCAGTCTCTTCATACAACACTTATAGGCCAGACTGGTCAGCCTTTTGAGATACAGATCCGTACTTATGATATGCATCGTGCAGCTGAATATGGTATTGCGGCTCACTGGAAATATAAGGAAGCTTCAGATGGTAAAAAGTCTGAAAGCGGCGAGGAAGAGAAGCTTATCTGGCTTCGTCAGATATTGGAATGGCAACAGGACATGTCTGATAACCAGGAGTTTATGAGCCTGTTAAAGAGTGATCTTAATCTCTTTTCCGAGGATGTGTACTGCTTTACTCCAACCGGCGATGTAAAGAATCTTCCAGCTGGTTCGACACCTATTGATTTTGCATACAGTATCCATAGTGCTGTGGGCAATAAGATGATCGGTGCCAAGGTAAATGGCAAACTTGTTCCCATTGATTACAAGATTCAAAACGGTGACAGGATTGAAGTTATCACCAGCCAGAATTCCAGAGGACCCAGCAGAGACTGGCTTGCAATCGCTAAATCTACATCTACCAAAAACAAGATCAATCAGTGGTTTAGAAATGAACTTAAAGAGGAGAACATAGTCAAGGGACGTGAACTTCTCATTGAATATTGTAAGAGTAAGGGAATAGATCTTTTCTCAATCTCAAAACCCGAGTTTCAGAATATTGTTATAAAGAAATATGGTTTCCACGACTGGAACGCTGTTCTTGCTGCTGTTGGACATGGCGGACTAAAGGAAGGCCAGATCGTTAATAAGATGCTTGAGCTTAATGATAAAGAGCACAAGCGCAATATTACCGATGAAGAAGTTCTTGCAGCTGTGGCTGAATCCAATGTAACACCTCAGGTTTCAGGTTCGGATAATGCAATAATTGTTAAAGGCGTTCATGATGTGGCTGTAAGATTTTCAAAGTGTTGCAATCCTGTTCCCGGTGATGATATATGCGGATTCGTTACAAGAGGGCGAGGCGTATCAATTCACAGAAGAGACTGTGTTAATGTGATCAAGATGCAGGAAGAGGACAGGTCAAGACTTATTGAGGCCAGATGGCAGTCTGATTCTCAGTCCTTTGGCAAGTATGCAGCTACTATCAAGATATTTGCCAATAACAGAAATGGACTCTTGGCTGATATATCACGAGCTCTTACTGAGAAAAATATCGATATCATTTCAATGAATACAAGGACCAGTAAGCAGGGACTTGCTACAATGGAAACATCTTTCCAGGTTTCTTCAAGAAATCAGCTCAGAGAGATTGTTGACAAGATCAGACAGATTGACAGCGTTATTGATATTGAGAGGACTACAGGTTGATGGAAAAGGCTTTATCTATAGGAATGTTTACTCTTGGCATGGTTGGAACAAATTGCTATTTTGTTTATAAACCTGATGCTGAATGTAACACAGAAGATTGTAAGCATGTTATATTTTTTGACCCTGCCGATCAGGGCAAAAAAATATATGAAAAGCTATCAGAGAATGGTTTTGTTATAGACCTTATCCTTTTGACACACGGGCATTTTGACCATATTGGCGGCGTGGAAGAGCTTAAAAATCTTTCGGGCGCCAAGGTCTATTGCTATGAAAAAGAACAGGCTATGTGTAAGGATGCATATCTAAATCTCTCAAACGATTACAATATGCACCTTAAGATCGTTCCGGATGGTTTATATAAGGACGGAGATACAATTTCTGCGGCAGGTATGAGTTGCAGACTGATCGCGACTCCGGGCCATACTTCGGGGAGCTGCTGTTACTATTTTGAAGAGGGCGGCATTCTGATAAGTGGAGATACCTTATTTGAAGAATCTGTTGGAAGAACTGATTTTCCGACAGGCTCTACAAGCGAGATAATCAGATCCATAAAAGAAAAACTTCTTGTTCTTCCTGATGAAACTGTAGTTTATCCGGGACATGGTGAAATTACAACAATAGAACACGAAAAAATGTATAATCCGTTTGTAATTTAATACGGATTATATTTTTTTGATTTATTTGAGGCTTATTATGCAAGTTGTTTTGATTAAAGAAGATAAATACACATATGATATACATTCTCTTTATAAAGCTTTTTATCCAACTGAGGATGTAAAGGTTATTTTAGAGAACGACCTCGATAAGATAGATGAAGTAAAAAGGCTAAATTCTGATATCACTGTTTCAAGTGTTGATGTCAGCGTTTCAAAAAATGAGCTTAAAAAGAGCATCTATCTGGATCTTTCTGCAAAGACTGGGAAAAATCTGCCTTGGGGAAATCTTACGGGTATAAGACCTACGAGGATAGTTATGAACCTCATAGAAGAGGGAAAGAGCGACGAAGAAATAGTCCAGTATATGAAAGATACCTATTGCGTATCTGATGAAAAAATTGCTCTTAGTCTTAAGATTGCCCACAGGGAAAAAGAAATACTTAAATGTATAGATTACAAGAATGGTTACAGCCTTTATTTGGGAATACCTTTTTGTCCCACAACATGTTTGTACTGTTCTTTTACGTCCTATCCAATAGGAGCTTTTTCGAATATTGTTGACGATTACCTTACTTGTCTTGAAAAAGAAATTGATTATGTTGCAGAGAATTTTAAAGATAAAACTCTGGACACAGTCTATATTGGCGGAGGTACACCTACAACTCTTGAGCCTCACCAGCTTGAAAGACTTATCGGATACCTTAAGTCAAAGCTTGATTTTTCAAAAGTAAAAGAGTTTACAGTTGAGTCGGGAAGGCCTGACTCTATAACAAGAGATAAGCTTAAAACCATGAAAAAGATGGGTGTGACAAGAATTTCTGTAAATCCTCAGACTATGAGGGATGAGACCTTGAAGCTCATAGGAAGAAGGCATACAGTTTCTCAGCTTATCGATGCTTATAATATGGCTAGAGAAGAGGGCTTTGATAATATCAATATGGATATTATCCTGGGGCTTCCGGGAGAAGGCGCAAGCGATGTCGCTTATACAATGGAAGAGATTAAAAAGCTTGATCCTGATGACCTTACAGTGCATTCACTCGCTATAAAAAGAGGCTCTAAGCTTGCAGAGATCATGGAACTTGCCAAACATAGAAGCAAAGAAAATGCTTCCGGTTCTTTTGATGACAATAAAGATATTCTTGATGATATAAAAAATACAGAAGAAATGATGGAAATTGCCCTGAGAGGAGCAAGGGATATGGGCCTTGAGCCTTATTACCTTTATAGGCAAAAAAATATTTCCGGTAACTTTGAAAATACCGGATATGCCAGAAAAGGTAAGGCAGGTATTTATAACATTTTGATCAATGAAGAGGTTCAATCCATTGTTGCGCTTGGAGCCGGTACCGTTACAAAGAGAGTTTACGGGTATGATGGCAGAATAGAGCGATGCGATAACGTAAAAGATGTAAAACTCTACATGGAGCAGATTGATGAAATGATAGATAGAAAAAGGAAACTGTTTTTGTAAGAATCAGTGCCCCAATTTGCCTTAAATTTTCTAAAAGAGATTGAATAATATTGTGCAATATGCTATCATATTGATAAATAAATGACGATATTGCTCAGAAAAATAAAAATGCAATATCAAAGGAGGTTTTTTATGCTATTCCAACTTTATAGCAACCATGCGGCTATGCAGCTTATTGGATGGGTGTTGGTATTCTGTGGTCTTATTCTTATGAATGAGATTGGTCGTAGGACCAAAACTGGTGGAATCGTTGTATTTGTAGTGATTCCATGTATCTTAACTATTTATTTTATTCTGGCACATTTAGGAATGTTCGGTGGTGCATCAAACCCAACCGTAGCATTCATGGACGGATGGTTCCATTACTTCAAGCTTTATGCTGCTGATATCGGCTGCGTAGGCTTTATGATGATCAAGTACAAATGGGGCATCGGCAAAGAAAAATGGTTTGCATGGTTCCCATGGTTCATCGTTGCAGCAAACATCATGATCGCTAACGTTTCTGATATGGAATCTGCTCTTGCAGCTTTCTCAATCACAGGAAACTTAAGTGGTGCATGGTGGGCATCTAACGAAGGCGTATTTATTTACGGCGGATGGTGGAACGTTGTTAATGCTCTTGCAGGAATGATCAACATTTTCTGTATGACAGGTTGCGTTCACCTTTATACATCTAAGGACAAGAACGAGTCAGATATGCTCTGGCCTGATATGACAATCTGGTTTATTCTTGCATACGACGTTTGGAACTTTGAGTATACATACCTCAACCTTCCTACACATTCATGGTACTGTGGTGTTGCACTTCTTCTTGCTCCTACATTTGCAAATGCATTTTGGAACAAGGGTGCATGGATCCAGAACCGTGCTAATACACTTGCTATCTGGTGTATGTGGGCTCAGGTTGTTCCTGCATTCCAGCTTAGTTCAAAGTTTGCAGCAGCACTTCCTTCAATCTACGGTGGAGCTACAGCAAATGGAATTACAACAATGGATCTTTATGACAAGGCAATTAACCTTTACAACTCAGGTGCCGGCAAGACAGCACAGGCAGGCGAGATTATCGCAAGCATGGGCATAACTGCTGATCCTAGAGCTCAGGGTGTTGTTGCTATACTTGCTATCGTTATCAACGTAATTTGCATCACTGAGATCATCAAGAGATCTATCAAACTTGGTAAGAACCCATATGCAAATGAAGTATTCGGCGATACAAAGGACTTCAAGCTTGCAATGGAGCGTGCTAAATAATGGATAATGTTAGAGTTATAGAAGTAAAGCGCAGCATATTTGAAAGCAACGATAAGGATGCTGACAAACTGCGCCAGGAGCTTAAGGAGAGCAAGACATTTCTTTTGAACTTAATGTCTTCCCCTGGATCAGGTAAGACAACTACCTTGAAAAAGACAATTGAGCTTCTGAAAGATAAATACCGCATTGGCGTCATGGAAGCTGACATTGATTCAGATGTTGATGCCAAGACAATTGCGGCAACCGGTGTTAAGGCAATCCAGCTTCATACCGGTGGTATGTGTCACCTTGATGCTGACATGACAAGACAGGGAATCAGAGAGCTTGATACGAGCGATGTTGATTTTGCAATTCTTGAGAATGTTGGAAATCTTGTCTGCCCTGCAGAATTTGACACAGGAAGCACCAAGAACGCTATGATCTTATCTGTTCCTGAAGGACATGATAAGCCACTTAAGTATCCTTTGATGTTTTCAATTTGTGATGTGGTTTTAATAAATAAGATTGATGTTATGCCTTATTTTGACTTTGACCTTGAAAAGGTAAAAGAAAATATCCTGTATAGAAATCCTAATGCAAAGATAATTCCTATCTGTGCAAAGACTGGTGAGGGTATGCAGGAATGGGCTGACTGGCTATCAGCTCAGATTGATGAAGCTATAAAATAAATGGCGATAACAAGATGGGGATGCCAGGCGATCAACTTCGCCCGGCATCTTCTTGGGTAAAGGATAATTATGCACGAGTTGGGCGTTGTTTTTCGTATAATTGATGACCTTACTGAAGTAGGTAAAGAGAATGAACTTGAAAAAATTCATTCAGTTACTTTACAACTGGGGGAAGTGTCCGGAGTAGTGCCACATCTTTTGACAGATGCGTGGAAATGGGCTTCGGATAAAACTGAGCTTATGAAGGGCTCAGAGCTTATTATTGAAACTCTTCCGGCAGTTACATTTTGTGAGGACTGTAAGAGTGAATATGAAACTGTAGCGTATGGTAAGATCTGCCCTAACTGTGGCAGTGAGCACACATATCTCTTAAAAGGCAACGAATTTATGATAAAAGAGATAGCGGCTACGTAATGAGTTTTTAAAAGGAAAATGGTAGGTAGAGAGATGAATATGAATGATATGGATATGAAGGACTTAACAACTCCATATTCCCTTGATCCGGGACGTAATAAGGTAGATCCAAGGGCTGGAATCATCCCTGAATGGGTTGATATGAATGCACCTTTTCGTGAACCACTGGCAAAGTTTGCGAAGGTAGTTACTGACAGAAAAAATATCAAACTTGGAATTGAGAAAATAACAAAAGAAAGCCCTGAATACTGGGGGCTTTACAATCTTATCACTGATGCTCAGTGTGAGATTGCACTTAAGATGGAAAAACGTAAACCAAAGACATTTGAGGAAATTGCGGCTCTTTGCCCTGAGTACTCAAAAGAAGAGCTTCAGAAACAGCTCGATGAGATGTCTTATAACGGTGTTATAGAGTGGAACTACGAGAATGAAAAACGTGAGAAACAGTACGTTCTTCCTATGTATGTTCCTGGTTCTGCTGAGTTTGGTAACATGAACTCAAGAGTTATTGAGGCTCATCCAGAGGTTGGACCTTTCTTTGAGAGAATGAGCCGTATTCCGCTTGAAGGACTTACTCATATGGTTCCTATGGGCGGAGCAGGCGTTGGAATGCATGTTATTCCTGTAGAAAAAGCTATCAATATGCAGGGAGAGTCAATCGATCTTGAGCATATTTCATACTGGCTTGATTACTATGAAGGAAAGTATGCAGCTTCTCCATGCTCATGCAGAAGATCAAGAAAAACATTTGATCAGGGCTGCGCTGATGATCCGGAAGGATGGTGTATTGCTGTAGGTGATATGGCTGACTATGTTGTTGAGACTCAGAAGGATGGTCGCTATATTACCAAGGAAGAAGCTCTTGAGATCTTTAAACAGGCTGAGGACAATGGTTTTGTTCATCAGATTACAAATATTGACGGACAGCACAAGATTTTTGCTATCTGTAACTGTAATGTAAATGTATGTTATGCCCTTCGTACATCACAGCTCTTTAACACACCTAATATGTCACGTTCAGCTTATATTGCTCACGTGGATAAGGAGAAGTGTGTTGCATGTGGACGATGCGTTGAGGTTTGTCCTGCCGGAGCAGCAACCCTTGGACAGAAGCTCTGCAAAAAGGATGGAAGCGAAGTAGTTTATCCTAAGATGCCACTTCCAACTGAGAAAAAGTGGTCTCAGGATATGTGGACTGAAGATTATCGTGATATCAACCGTATCAATACTCACAAAACAGGTACTGCACCATGTAAGACTGCTTGTCCTGCACATATTCCTGTTCAGGGCTACCTCAAGATGGCTGCACAGGGAAGATATGAAGAAGCGCTTGCTCTTATAAAGAAGTACAACCCACTTCCTGCTGTTTGTGGTCATGTATGTAACCGTCGTTGTGAGGATGCTTGTACAAGAGGAACAATTGATCAGGCAATCGCTATCGATGAAGTTAAGAAGTTTGTTTCAATGCGTGACCTTAAGTCAGAGACACGCTACATTCCTGAAAAGGTAATTCCTAAGATCGGTGGTGGCTTCGATGAAAAGATCGCTATTATCGGTGCAGGTCCTGCAGGTATTTCTTGTGCTTATTACCTTGCACTTAAGGGATATAAGCCAACTATCTTCGAAAAGAACAAGAAACCGGGCGGAATGGTAACTTATGGTATTCCATCATTTGTTCTTGAAAAGGATGTTGTTGAAGCAGAAGTTGATGTATTGAGAGAACTTGGCGTAGATATTCGTCTTGGAGTTGAAGTTGGTAAGGACATTACCCTTAAAGAGCTTCGTGAGCAGGGATACAAGGCCTTCTATATCGCTATCGGATGTCAGGGTGGCCGTGGTGTAAACGTTCCTGGAGAAGATGCTGAGGGCGTACTTAAGGGTGTTGATATTCTTCATGCTGTGATAGATGATGAGAGCTACAAGCTTACAGGCGATACTGTTGTAATCGGTGGCGGTAACGTTGCTATTGATGTTAGCCGTACAGCAATTCGCTGTGGTTCACCTAAGATCACACAGGTATCTCTTGAGACACGTGATATTATGCCGGCTCTTCCTGAAGAAATTGAAATTGCTGAGTCTGAAGGAATTGAGTTTAAGGGCGGTTGGGGACCAAAAGAAATCCTTACTGAGAACGGAAAAGTTAAGGGCATTGTATTCAAGAAATGTACACAGGTTAAGAATGCTGAAGGAAAGTTTGATCCTAAGTATGATGAGAATGAGACAATGGAAATTGCATGTTCCAACGTTATTCTCTCTGTTGGTCAGGCTACAATCTGGGGCGATCTTCTTAAGGATGAGAATGTTGAATTCAGAGGCCCGGCTCCTGTAGCTGATAAAGTTACTTTCCAGACAACTGTAAAGGATATATTCGTAGGCGGAGATATGTTCTATGGACCAAGATTTGCCATCGATGCTATTGCATGTGGTAAAGAAGGCGCTGAGTCAATCCATAGATTCGTACAGCCTCACTCATCACTTACAATTGGCCGTGATCCTAACTTCTTCATTGAACTTGATAAAGATGATATCTCTATTAAGGATTATGATCATGTTGGACGTCAGCAGGCAGGTGTAAAGAAACCTGAAGATGGTAAACTTTCATTCCGTGATACAAAGCTTGTATTCACAGAGGAACAGGTCAAGAAAGAGACATCTCGTTGTCTTGGTTGTGGAGCATCAATCGTTGACCCTAACAAGTGCGTTGGCTGCGGACTTTGCACAACACGTTGTGAATTTGATGCAATCAAGCTTACAAGGGATAACCCAGATTGCTCTACAATGCGTAAGGCGGAAGATAAGCTTAAATATATTCTTCCTAACGGTATTAAGCAGGCAGTCAGCAGACCATTTATCAAAAAGACTCCTAAAGAAACAGCATGGCTTTCTGATAAATAATTAATAGAAAAATGATAAATTAACTAAGGATTAAGTCAGGTGCGATATAATCGGTACTTGACTTAATCCTTAAAAATGTTTATTAATAAGAAAGTTAAACTTAAATTTTTTATGAAGGGGTAAGCTATCCTAATGGCAACTAGTAAAAAGACATCAGAAAAGAAAACATCACTTCTTATAGTTGAGTCACCTACAAAGGTTAAGGCTATAAAGAAGTTTCTTGGCTCAGGCTACGAAGTAGCTGCGTCAAACGGTCACGTAAGAGATCTTCCGAGAAGTCAGATGGGTGTTGACGTAAATAATGATTTTGAGCCTAAATATATAACAATTCGCGGTAAGGGCGATGTTTTGGCAGCCCTTAGAAGACAGGTCAAAAAAGCAGATAAAGTATATCTCGCAACCGACCCGGACCGTGAAGGTGAGGCTATTTCCTGGCATCTTATTTCTGCCCTTAAGTTAGATCAGGCAGATGCCAAGATTCAGCGAGTAACATTTAATGAGATTACCAAAAACGCTGTTAAGGAAGCCATGAAGCATCCAAGAGATATTGATATGAATCTCGTAGATGCTCAGCAGGCAAGACGTGTCCTTGACAGAATGGTTGGATATAGTATTTCACCACTTCTTTGGAACAAGATTAAAAGAGGCCTCAGTGCCGGTAGAGTTCAATCTGTAGCTCTCAGGATCATTGCAGACAGAGAAGAAGAGATAGATTCTTTCATTCCTAAGGAATACTGGACACTTGATGTTAATCTTAAAGTTCAGGGCGAAAAGAAACCTCTCGTTGCTCACTACTACGGAAGTGGCAATGATAAAAAAGAGATTGAGAATAAAGAGCAGCTCGAAAAGATTATGAAGTCTTTAGAGGGCGCGAAATATACAGTTTCAGATGTAAAGAAGGGTGAAAGAACCAAAAAGGCTCCACTTCCATTTACAACATCAACTCTTCAGCAGGAAGCTTCAAAAGCGCTTAATTTCTCAACACAAAAGACAATGCGTGTTGCGCAGCAGCTCTATGAAGGAATTGATCTTGGCAGCCAGGGAACTGTTGGTCTTATCACATACCTTAGAACGGATTCTACCAGAGTATCTGATGAAGCAGTGGCATCAGCCAATGAATATATTTTGGAGAACTTTGGTGAGAAATATATTGCTGAAGGTTTGGCAGCTAAAAAGAGCGATGTAAAGATTCAGGATGCCCATGAAGCAATCAGACCTTCAATCATTACAAATACTCCTGTAAAGGTTAAGGATTTCCTTTCAAGAGATCAGTTTAGGCTCTACCAGCTTATCTGGAGAAGATTTATGGCAAGCCGTATGGCAGCTGCCAAATATGAGACTACGTCGGTTAAGATTGATGCAGGAGAGAGCAGATTTACTGTATCAGCTTCAAAGACAGTATTTGATGGTTTCTTAAATGTTTATACTGACGAAGATGATCAGATTGAAAAGAATGTGCTCATGAAGAATTTGGATACAGATACTAAACTTTCCTTTGATTCTTTTGAAAGCGCACAGCACTTTACACAGCCTGCTCCTCACTATACAGAAGCTTCACTTGTTCATGATCTTGAAGCCCTTGGTATCGGAAGACCTAGTACCTATGCTCCAACAATTTCAACGATCATGGCAAGACACTATATTACAAAAGAGAATAAGAGTCTTTATATAACTGAGCTTGGACAGGCAGTTAACAAGATGATGATGGATGCTTTCCCTCAGATCGTCGATGTAAACTTCACATCTAACATGGAAGCACTTCTTGATGGAATTGCCGATGGTAATGTTAAATGGAAGACTGTTATTGAGAATTTTTATCCTGATCTTGAGGAAGCGGTTAAAGCAGCTGAACAGGAGATGGAAAAGATACAGGTTCAGGATGAAGTTACAGATGAGATCTGTGATAACTGCGGAAGAAACATGGTTATCAAATATGGTCCTCATGGTAAATTCCTTGCCTGCCCAGGTTTCCCTGAGTGTAAAAACACTAAGCCATATTATGAGAAGATTGGTGTTGCATGTCCAAAGTGCGGAAAAGATGTTGTTCTTAAGAGAACAAGAAAAGGCCGTATGTTCTATGGATGTATAGATAATCCGGATTGTGATTTCATGTCCTGGACAAAGCCTGTTTCTGAGAAATGCCCTAAGTGTGGCTCATTTATGGTTGCAAAGAGTAACAAGGTAACCTGCACAAATCCGGATTGCGGATATGTCGGTGAACTTAAGAAGTAAATAATAATTTTCAGAAATCTTTAGCTTTTTTTCATAATTGTAGGCGCTTCAAGGTTTGAAGCGCCTATTTTTTTATGATATGATAACAATAGTGTTATTGTGCTATATACGTAATAACGTACACAATTTCAACTAAGGGGGAAATACATTCTAAAGGAGAAACGTCATGAGTAGTGTACAGCTACTGGATAAAACCCGCAAAATTGGAAAACTGTTACATAACAGTAATTCAGGAAAAGTTGTTTTTAACGATATTTGCAGGGTTCTTTGCGACATTTTATCCTCAAATATGTTTGTTATCAGTAAAAAAGGTAAAGTGTTGGGTATCGGCGAAAGTGCAGGAGTTGAATCTCTTAGTGAACTTTTGGTAGATAATGTTGGATCATTTATTGATCCAATGTTAAATGAGAGACTTCTGACAATTCTTTCAACAAAAGAAAATGTTAACCTTGAAACTCTTGGCTTTGAAGGAATAGATTCTTCAAAATTCCAGGCGATAATTACACCTATTGAGATCGCAGGTGAGAGACTTGGAACGCTTTTTATCTATAAAACAGATGTACCATACGATATAGACGATATTATTCTTTGCGAGTATGGAACTACAGTAGTTGGACTTGAGATGCTCAGGGCTGTCAACGAAGAAAATGCAGAGGAGAGCAGAAAACTTGCTGTTGTTAAATCTGCTATAAGTACACTTTCTTTCTCTGAGATGCAGGCAATCATTCATATATTTGATGAGCTTGACGGAATGGAGGGCGTACTTGTTGCAAGTAAGATCGCAGACAGGGTTGGAATAACAAGGAGTGTTATTGTAAATGCTCTCAGAAAATTTGAAAGCGCTGGTGTTATAGAATCAAGATCTTCAGGTATGAAAGGAACATACATAAAAGTTACAAATGATGTTGTTTTCTCTGAGATCAAGAAGCTTAAACAGGAACTCTAAGCAGCCGATAATATATGTGAAAAATATATATCAGGATGGATATTGATGAAAGGATTTATCTACATAAGGTAAATCCTTTTTTGTTTACTTTATTTTGTATAACCAAACATGTATAAACACAATATGAAGTATGTTTTACTTGTATTTTGTTAATAAAAATCATATTATTAATATATATAAGTTAAATTGACCGTATTGTGTTCTGATTTAATAAGGGGGCTCTATGATCAATAGTAATGTATTTGATTATATTAACGTTATGGATAAGGCGGCAGATGCTTCCTGGACCAGGAACGAAATTATTGCCAACAATATTGCTAATGTGGACACACCGGGATATAAACGTCAGGATCTGAATTTTGAAGATGAGCTTGAGAGGGCTCTTGGACATTCAAGATACAAAAGTATGGATGCCAAAGTTTCGGATCTTAAGGACAAGCATTTACAGGCAAGGGTAGTTAATGACTATTCAGGTTTCTCATACAGATATGATAAGAACAATGTAGATATTGATACTGAAAGCGTAATGCTTGCAGCAAATCAGATTAAATATCAAGGCTTAATGGCCGGAATAAAATCTGAGTTTTCAAATCTACAGTTGGTTTCAAAATCTTCATAAAGGAGGATTAAGGTATGAGCATATTTGATTCTTTTAACATTAACTCATCAGGTATGACAGCCCAGCGATTTAGAATGGATATCATATCTGAAAATATTGCCAATGCTAATACAACAAGAACTGAAGATGGAACTCCTTATGTCAGAAAGGTTGTTAGATTTGAAGAAAAGGGCACACAGACTCCTTTTTCAAGAATCCTTAATGAACGACTGGATCATTACTCTGGAACTGGAGTTAAGGTAACAACAGTTCAGGATGATACCTGGACTCAGATGAATGTTGTATATGATCCTTCACATCCTGACGCAGATGCAAATGGATATGTAACATATCCAAATGTTAATACTGTTACAGAGATGACTAACCTTATTGACGCAAGCAGATCGTATGAAGCAAATGCAACTGCATTTAATGCAAGTAAAAACCTGGCTTCAAGAGGCCTTGAACTTGGACAGGGTTAATGGAGGGTAGCTTATGGCATCTCTTGATATCTCTCAGCTTCGAAATGTAACATCAGGAGCTGTAAAAAATGCAGAGAAATTGAATAGCAAAGTTTACAATGTGCTAGGCGATGATGGCAAGGGGAATGAGCAGGCTTTTTCAATTATTTTTGACAGAGCGGTAGAGAATATTCATACTACAAATGCTTATTTGTCAGATGCAGAAAATGAAGAGATAAAGTGGTCTTTGGGACAGACGGATAATACACATGATCTTTCTATTGCACTTCAGAAGGCACAGACAGCACTGCAATACACAGTAGCTGTGAGGGACCGTGTCCTTTCTGCGTACAGAGAGATCACTCAGATGCAGATTTAAGCAATCCGTATATCGCTCAATACTATTAGTTTTCTTAAGTTTATGGGGAGGGAGAATGCATGGCTGATAGATTAAAGGCCCTGTGGCAAAAAATTCTCGACTGGTGGAATCAGTTTACTGCCAAGCAAAAGACCCTTATTGTGGGTGCCGGCTCGGTAATACTGCTTACCATTATCATTTTGGTTTCTGTTCTGAACCAACCTCAATATGTTTTATTGGTCAATGCCAATTCAACAAAAGAAGCTTCAGAGATACAGGAGCTTCTTGATTCTAATTCCATAAATTATAAAATGTCAG